>Ga0209415_10001793_pt1 | contig 40487 bp, 40 predicted proteins | sample PeaSoiSIISIP2007_FD_187696 | JGI IMG/M metagenome (GOLD analysis project Ga0209415, IMG submission 187696) | Peat soil microbial communities from Weissenstadt, Germany - SII-SIP-2007 (SPAdes) (version 2) | ecosystem: Environmental > Terrestrial > Soil > Wetlands > Peat | place: Germany...
GCGATCAGGATGAGGAGGACCGTCCGGATGCCGGGCCCGGCTCCCAGGAGCGCCGCCAGCGCAAGGAGCACCAGGAGCACGGGGACACCCATCATCGTGAGGTAATCGAAAAACATGAAAAACGATGCCTTCACGGCTGCCACCTCGCTATCATGAGGATAAACCCCGCCGCCCAGACGGCCATCACGATGAACGGAAGGGAAAGGTAAAGCCCGCGTCTCTTTCCATACCTCGTGCGGTAGAGGTGGGCGAACTCCTCGTTGAGGTTGCCGAAGGCCATCCCGCGGGACCACGCCAGGGCAAGCCCCTTGGCGACCTCGAACAGCTGCGGGGTCCAGAGGACCCAGATCACAGCGGTTGCGATCTTGAGCGCGGTCCCGAAAGCCGGTTCGGCAAGATACGCGATGATCAGGAGCCCGTAGAGAATGGTGAGAGGCACCATCAGCCGGTAGGCAAGCACGTGGATGAATCCTTCGAGATAGAACCGGGCGAGCCTGCCGATCCTGCTCTGCCTGCCGCGCAGGTCACGCGGCTTCCTGCGGGGGCCCATCAGTATTTCCTCTCCATTGGCTGCCATTTCGTGATTGCCACAGGGGCTCGGGAGAGCCTGGGGAAGCTGCCCGTGCGGTAGGCGAGGGTGTGGGCAAGGAAGCCCGCATCGTCCCTCTTTGGATATTCCACCATGAAGTGCGAGCCACGGCTCTCCTTGCGCTGCATGGCCCCTTCAACCACGGTCTGGGCGATCTCGATCATGTTGCCGATCTCGAGGGCGTCCCTGAAGTTCGTGTTGAAGACGTCGGTCTTGTCCTTCACGCGTATCCCGGGATACCTGCCGCGAAGCTCGGCGAGCTTCATCCTGGCTTTCTCCAGGTCCGACGTCCTGCGATAGACATGCACAAACGCGTCCATTGTCTCCCATAGCTCCTTTCTGAGCTGGTAGGGGTCCTCCGTGCCGTCCTGGGCTTTCAGCGTCTCCACGCGGTGAGCGGCCTCGTTGATCTGATCCGTCACCCCATCCAGCCCGGGCAGGGCGCGCGTTTCCAGCGCCTTTTTCTGTGCGGCCTCTCCGGTCATGCGTCCCCAGATGATGCAATGGCTCAGGGAGTTGCTTCCCAGCCTGTTTGCGCCATGGACGCTGACGCAGCCGCACTCTCCCGCCGCCCACAGGCCGTGGACCGGCCGCGAGGTGTCATCCCCCATCACCTCCCCGTCGATGTTCTCGTGGATGCCTCCCATGGTGTAGTGCGCGGAAGGCCTCACGGGGATCGGCTCATGCGCCGGGTTGATCCCGAGGATCTTCATGGTGAGCTCCTTGATCATGGGGAGCCTCTCGTCGATCTTTTCCTCTCCCAGGTGGCGCATGTCCAGGAGGAGGTGGCGCATCCCGGACACCTCGTGAAGCAATCCTCTTCCCGCGTTGAGCTCCGTGATCATGGCGCGCGCGATGATGTCCCGCGGGGCGAGCTCCATTCGCTCCCGGGCGTAGTCTTCCATGAACCGCTTGTTCTCGGAGTTCAGAAGGTAGCCGCCTTCTCCGCGCACCGCCTCCGTAATGAGAACGCCGGTCGGGATCAGCCCCGTGGGGTGGAACTGGATGAACTCCATGTCCTTGAGCGGCAGGCCGGCCTTGTAGGCGAGGGCGATCCCGTCTCCCGTGCTGGAGTACGCCGTTGTCGTGAAGCCGTAAATCCTGGCAAACCCGCCGGTGGCAATGATTCCGGATTTCCCTGCAAAGAACTTCAGGCCTCCCCGCGCGAGGTCCAGGGCAAGGAAGCCTCTGAACTCTCCGTCCTGCAGGATGAGGTCCGTCGCGTAGTGCTCGTGGAAGATCACGACGCTGGGGAAGCTCAGCAGGTTGTCATACAGGGCGTGGAGCATGAAGAACCCGGTCTTGTCGGCCGCAAACACCGTGCGCGGCACCGTCATCCCGCCGAACGCGCGCAGGACGATCCTCCCGTTCTCGTTCCTGTTCCAGGGGGTTCCCAGGTGGTCGAGGAACCTGATCTCCCTGGGCGCTTCGTTCACCAGGATCTCGATGGCCGGCTGGTCGCCCAGGTAGTCTCCACCCTTGACCGTGTCAAAAGCGTGAAGCTCGATGGAATCGTTGGCCTCACCGGGATACAGGACTCCCGAAATGCCGCCCTCCGCCGACACGGAATGGCTCCTCATGGCATGGAGCTTGGAGAGAAGGGCGATTCTCAGTTTTCCCCCGGAGCTCCTCGCCGCCTGGAGCGCGGCCCGCATTCCCGCCAGCCCGCTTCCCACGATTACGACGTCGAACTCCTGCAGTTCCACATTTTTCGAGAGCGTCGGCATCCTGTTCCCTTTCTGCGCAAATATACAAAGATTTGTTAGAATGGTGGTCATGTTCCTTCAACGGTACGGCCCATGGGCTTTGATCACCGGTGGATCGGAAGGGCTGGGCGCCGAGTTTGCGCGCCAGCTGGCCGCGCGCGGGATGAACCTCGTTCTTGTTGCGCGGCGCCCGCAGGTGCTCCAGAAGCTCTCCTCCGAGCTGCGCGGCGCGTTTTCCGTTGACGTCCTCCCGCTTCCCCTCGACATGACTCACCATGACGCGGTGGACTCACTCTGCGCGCGCACTGCGGGCCTGGAGGTCGGGCTCCTGGTCTGCTCCGCAGCCTGCTCCCCCCTCGGGGATTTCCTGGAGGTCTCCGAGGAGGATCACAGGCGACTTGTGGATCTGAACTGCAGGGTGCCGGCGCTCCTCTCATGGCGGCTCGGCAGAGAGATGACGGCCCGCGGGAGAGGAGGCATCATCCTGGTGTCTTCAATGGCCGGCTTCCAGGGAACGGGCTTCGTGGCACATTACGCGGCGTCAAAGGCCTACGTGCGGGTCCTCGCCGAGGGCTTGTGGAACGAGCTTCGTCCCGAGGGGGTCCACGTGCTGGCCTGCTGCCCAGGGCTTGTCCGCACCCCGACGCTGTTCGACGGTCATCCCGTCCGCCCTGCCTGGCTTGCCTCGCCTCTCATGGACAGCGCTCCCGTGGTCAAGGAAACCCTGCGGGCCCTGGGCAGGCGCCCCGTGGTGGTCCCGGGAACAGCAAACCGCGTTTCCAGTTGGATCACCCAGCGTTTGCTGCCCCGGCGAGCTGGAATCGGGCTGGCGAGCTTCGGGACCCGGGCGATGTATCCCGGGCGGGGAGGGCGTGTCAAAGGAACAGTGTCTCGTTCTTGAGCAGCTGTATTGCGCGCGTCGGGTCGAAGGGCTACCTGGCTGCCCGGCGCTTCGACGCGGCGGACCCACGGGTTGCAGCCTTTGACCCGTTTCGTTTCTGGGCGACCTGGCGGGCAGAAACGACCGCGGATTTGCGCTGAAGCTTCGGCGGGTTGATCTCGATGGGCGGTGGAGGGGTGAGCCATTTCGTGACGGCAGGCCCGATGAGGTTCATGAGCAGGGCCGCGGTCTTCTTGATGGGAACCAGCAGTCGATAATCGTAGTTCGACGGGTTGGCCCAATGGCGGCCGATGAGGGACGTGTACATCGACAAGGTCTGGAGAGCCGTCGCGAAATCCAGGCAGCTGAAGGTCTCATCCGCCAGCCCGAACGGCATGCTCAGCATGAGGGGGCCGCGTGCATACTCGACGGCCCAGACGCCGTCCGTGAAGTTCATTCCGCACGCCTGGCCTTTTCCCACGAAGATGCGGTCCCCCGGCCGGTAGACGCGCTTTTCGAACTGACCTTCCGCGAAATACCACGCCTCACCGTCAATGACGGTGTCCCAGAACGACACGCGGTGGCGCCCGGAGTGGCCTTCTGATCCGATAGGGGTGCCCCAGATCATGACGTATTCGTACAGGGAGGCGAAATACAGCTTCATCTGGATCATCGCCCCGCCGGCGATGCTGTAGATCCACGGCTGGGAGTGGTCAATGTGCCCCGGATAACGCTTTTCTATCTCCCGCGCGATGACATCGAACATTTCCGGCTTGCGGCGACCGATCCCCTTCATTGCGCATTCATGGATGACTTCCGGATCGAAGATGTATCGGATCATCGAGAGCCCCCTTCTGCCTCGGCTGCCAATGTATCTGAGCCGCCGGCCGTTTGCAAGCGCTGGGGGTGAAACCGGATGAGGATGTTCGCGGCAACCAGGCAGGCGGCGGCAACGACACCGAACATCCACCGAATGCCCATGACATCGGCCAGCACTCCGCCAATCCAGGGACCGACGAACATGCCGATGGCGTAAACGGCCTGGTGGATCCCCATGGCGGTGCTCTGATGCGCGGCGTCCACCTGCTCGATGGACAGGCCCAGGAGGAGCGGGAAGAAGAAGCCGTTTGCGGCGCCCATGGCGATCGAGGCAACGAACAGAAGGGCCACCGAATGCGCGGCCGCCGCCGCCACCATGCCGGAGGCGTAGAGGAAGAAGCTTCCGTGCAGGATGGCGCGGGTCCTCTCGCGCCGCGCGGTCATCGTGATGATGAGATTGGTTGCGGTGTTGGCTGCCAGCGCACTGGTCAGGAGGAAACTGATGATGACCTCACCTGCCCCGAGCTGCCGCGCGAGGAGCGGGAGGAACCCATACAGAACGGCCCATCCCCCGAGCTGGCAGACGGCGTTCGTGAACGACGGTATGAGGACATCCCCGCGGACAAAAACGGCAAGAAGGGAACGCGCGCTGACCGCGCGTCGACCCTTGCCCGGGCGAGGGGGAAGCGGGGTGGCGGCCATCACGACGGCCGCAATCACCGCCAGCGCGGCGCTGACGAAGAAGGCCAGGGGGTAGCCGCCTGCCGCGTTCAGGAAGCCGGTGCAGCTCGTGGCAACCATCTGGCCCAGCGAGCAAAGGAGCGCCAGCAGCGACGTGGCAAACACCGTTCGCCCGGGGGGGTAATAGCCGGCAAACACAATGATCATGGGGGCCCAGATTGCGCTGGAGACGCCGGTGAGCGCGCGGCCGAAGGTGAGGGCCCCCATCGAGGAGCCATGCGCCATCACGAGCGCTCCGATCCCCGCTGCAAGGATGCCGCCAAGGAGGAATCTCTTTCGGCGCCCCGTGGCATCCACGATGACTCCAAGGGGAGTCCGCAGGATGGCCTCCCAGAGGCCGAACATCGAAAGGACCACTCCAACCCCGGTGAGACTGGAGGCTTTGCTCTTCACATATGCGGGAAGAGTCGGCACATAGATATACAGGGCGGCCCAGTACAGGAAGGTCGCCGCAGCAAACGCGCGGATGCGAGCTCGGCGCATGGTTGAGGGCCATGATATCGGGAAATGGGCGTCTCTGTCACCGCGGCTTTTCCAGCTCGAAGATCACGTCCATGACATCCGCTGCGCGCTCCGCGGAGCAGATGCGGTCCCGCAGGTCCTCGTGTCTCGCCAGGCGGGCGATGCCGGCGAGTGTCCCCACGTGCCTCTGGAAAGAATCGCTGGGGATGACCAGGAGGATGACGAGCCGGGCGGGCTTGCCGTCAGCCGAATCGAAGGGGATGCCTGTTCGGGAGATGCCGAGGCACGCTACCACCTCGCGCACGCAGTCAACGGCCCCGTGGGGAACGGCGAGCCCGCGCGCAAGGCCGGTGCTCATTGATTTCTCCCGGGCAACGACGGCCTCCACCACGGCGGCACGGTCGGCCAGGCGAAGCTCGTGCGCGGAGATGAGAAGGTCCACCAGCTCCTCGATTGCCTCCCACTTGGTCGCAGCGTCAAGGCTCGTCTTCACCAGGTCTTCCTGGAGCAGCTCGGACAGATGCATCGTCTACCTTTCGTGTTTCTTCTTCTTGAGACGCTTGAGGCGGAAGATGTCCTCCCGCTCACGCTGGTCAAGCGTTGCCCGAATGAACTGCACCTGCTCTGACAATTCCGGCAGCACTCTCTGCTCCAGTGCATTCACCCGGCGGGAGGTCCTCCTGATTTCCTCCGCGAGGCGGCGCATCTTGCGGTCAAGCGGCGCCACCAGGATCACCCCCGCAAGCACCTCTTCAAACCGCTCCGCCGACTCGTCGATCCTGGCGCTCGTATCCAGCGGCGAATAAGGGCGCTCGGCCGCGGTATGGGCGCGCCATGCCGTGGTAACGTCCACCACGCGCACGCCCCAGATGTTGCGCTCCTCCAACCCCACCGTCACCCCGCGCCCTGCCGCCAGTCCGGCGGAGGCCACGGCCTCGGGGCCATCCAGGGAAAGCGCGCGGATGAGCGCCCGCTTGGCGTGCAGGAGGGACTTTCGCATCGAATCCCGTGCCGTGTTGAACCGGGGCAGCTCGGAGAGAAACTCCCGCACCAGCGCTTCCCTTTTCCCGCGCAGGAGCTCGGCGCCCTGCGCGGCGATCCTGATCCGGGCCCGCCGGTTGAGAAGCTCCGTCCTGGTGGCATTGACCTGCTCCACTCAGGCCTCTTTCCAGGCAAACTTTTCGATGAGCTCTTTCCTGATCCGCCGGTATTCCGAGTGCGGGATTCCTCCCAGGGTCTTCCATCCCAGGTCCAGGGTCTCCTCGATGGGGCGCTCCTGGTCCCCCTGGTGCACGAGCTCATGCTCGAAGGCCTCGGCAAAGCCGAGGTACTTCCTGTCCATGTCGCTCAGGGCCTCCTCCCCGATTATGGCCACGAGCCGCCGGATGTCCTGACCCTCCGCGTAACAGGAGTAGAGCTGGTTTGCCAGCTCGCGATGGTCTTCCCGCGTGACGCCGGGGCCTATTCCATTGTTCATGAGGCGGGAGAGGGAAGAAAGCACGTCAATGGGGGGAAAGACTCCGCGCCTGTGCAGCTGGCGCGAAAGCACGATCTGGCCTTCCGTGATATAGCCCGTCAGGTCCGGGATGGGGTGCGTGATGTCGTCATCCGGCATGGTGAGAATGGGGAGCAGCGTGACGGAACCCTTGCGTCCGCGCAGGCGGCCCGCGCGCTCGTACAGCGTCGCCAGATCTGTGTACATGTAACCGGGGTATCCCCGCCTGCCGGGAATCTCCTCCCGTGCCGTACCGATCTCCCGCAGGGCCTCGCAATAGCTGGTCATGTCGGTGAGGAGGACGAGCACTTCATAGCCCAGCTCGAAGGCAAGGTACTCCGCGGTGGTCAGCGCCGACCGGGGCGTGAGCAGTCTCTCGATGGTCGGGTCATCAGCAAGGTTGATGAAGCTCACCAGCCTGCTCTGGGCGCCGCTCCTTTCGAACTCCGACATGAAGAAGCTCTTTTCACGCTGCGTGATGCCGATGGCGGCAAAGACCGTGACAAATCGCTCCTGCTCTCCGAGGACGCGGGACTGGAGAAGGATCCGGGCGGCAATCTCGTTCGCGGGAAGCCCCGCCCCGGAGAAGATGGGCAGCTTCTGACCGCGCACCAGCGTGTTGAACCCGTCAATTGCGGAAAGGCCTGTCTGCACGAAGTCACGGGGCTTGTCCCGGGAGACCGGGTTCATGGGGGTGCCGCCAATCGGCCGCTTCTCCAGCGCAAGGCCGGGGGGAAGTCCATCCAGGGGCCGGCCCGCTCCATCCATGACCCTGCCGATCAGCTCTTCGCTCACGCCAAGACGCGCTTCGCGCTCGCGCAGCGACACCGACGTCCCAGACACATCCAACCCCATTGTGTCCTCGAAGACCTGGACCACTGCGAGGTCTTCTGACACTTCGATGACCTGCCCGCTCCTGCGGCTGCCGTCGGATGCCGTGATGTCCACCATGGCCCCGTAGGGCAGGTCAATTGTCCGCTCCAGGAACAGGAGGGGGCCCGAGATGCGTCGCGCGCCCAGCGTCTCCGTGCGCATGAGGCTCGGGCCGCTCATGGCTGATTCTCCTTCACGAGGGATTGGATTGCTCGACGCAATCGGTCTTCCACGTCTTTTCTGACACGCGGGAAATCCGCCTCCGAGGCTTCGCGCAGGCGCGCCGCCTCTTCACGCTCTGGCAGGGCAAGGATGGCGGAAAGAGCAACATGCTGCCCGACTGCGTCCCGGGCCATGTCGTGGAATGCCAGGAGGAGCGTCAACATGCCGTTCTGTTTTGGCAGGGAGCAGGTCGCGTCCGTCTCCGACACGGAGCTCTGCTGGAGAAAACCCTCCCGCAGCATCCTGCTCACCTCCAGGAGGAGCCTGTCATTTTCCTGCAGGGCGTCAGGGCCCACCAGCTGGACCACCTCCTGCAGCTCAGTCTCTTTCTGGAGGATCTCCATGAGCCGCGCCCTGTTGTCCGGCCACTCGGGGCCAACGTGCTGTCGGTACCATTGTGAGAGCCTGTCGAAATACAGGGTGTAGCTGCGGTGCCAGCTGATGGCAGGGAAATGCCGCCGGTGGGCCAGGGGGGAATCGAGCGCCCACAAGGCGCCCGTGACCCGCATTGTGCTCTGCGTGACGGGCTCCGAAAAGTCACCCCCTGGCGGGGAAACCGCCCCCACGATGGTGACGGAGCCGGTGAGCTCATGCCCGAGGCACTGCGCGGTTCCCGCGCGCTCGTAGAAGGAGGCCAGGCGCGATGCGAGATATGTCGGGTATCCCTCTTCTCCGGGCATCTCCTCCAGCCGGGAGGAGATTTCACGGAGCGCCTCCGCCCAGCGCGAGGAGGAATCCACCATGACGGCAACCGCGTATCCCATGTCCCGAAAGTATTCGGCCATTGTCACCCCGACGAATATCGAGGCCTCGCGAGCCGCCACCGGCATGTTGGACGTGTTCACGATGAGCACCGTGCGGTCCATGAGCGGGCCCCCGGTCCTCGGATCCACCAGGTGGGGGAACTCCGTGAGCACGTCGGTCATCTCGTTGCCCCGCTCCCCGCATCCCACGTAGACGATCACGTCCGCCGCGGAGAACTTGGCAAGGGACTGCTCCAGCACCGTCTTGCCGGTGCCAAAGCCGCCGGGCAGGCATGCGATGCCGCCCTGCGCAATCGGGAACAGGCAGTCCAGGATCCGTTGCCCTGTCACGAACGGCGCCTCCGCGCTGATCTTTGCCCGGATGGGGCGGGGGACCTTTGCCGGCCATCTCTGGGCCATGGTCACTTCGCGCCCATCTTCCAGGCGGGCGACACTGTCCTTCACGGTGAGCTCTCCCTGGCGGACCTCTGCAACCACGCCGCTCATCCCCGGAGGGACCATGATCCTGTGCTCCAGCGCGGCCGTTTCCCGGACCGTGCCGAGTATGCTTCCGGGCTCAACGACATCCCCGGGCTTCACGACGGGTTGAAAGCGCCAGGGCTTGTCCGACGGCAAGGCATCCACCGTGAGGCCCCGGCCGATGAAGGGGCCGCTCTCCTGCTCCAGCCTCTTGAGAGGGCGCTGGATGCCGTCATAGACATTCCCCAGGAGGCCGGGCCCGAGAGTTATGAGCATCGGCTCCCCCGTGCAGCTGACCGGCTCTCCCACCGAGATCCCCGCGGTATCCTCGTAGGTCTGGACGTACGCGGTGTCCGCGTCCAGGCGGATGATCTCTCCCAGGAGCCCGGCTTTTCCCACCCGGACTACCTCGTGCATCTGCGCGCCGGAGACTGACCTGGCAATGACCATGGGGCCCGCAATCCTGGCAATTGTTCCCTGCATCATTCCTGTCGGTTCACGCATGGTGTCAGCCTCACATCCGGATGTTGAGCTGGTACCCCACGGCGCGCCTGATCAACCCGGCCACGTATTCATCCGTGCGCATTCCCTCTCCTTCGCCCCATGTCAGGTCCCCCGGCAGGAGAACGAGGAGGGGAAGCGTCCTCTGGAGAAGGGATTCCCTCTCCCGTTCCGCCAGGCATTCGAAGAGCTCTTCATCCACGATGAGGATGCCGCAGTCGCGTGCGCTCGCCGCCGCAAGGATTGCCTCTTTCGCCGTGCTCCTGCCGGCCACCTCCACCGGGACCCCGGCGAGCGGGAAGCCGGCGCCCAGACCCTCGGCCAGCACGGCTCGAACGCTAGACAAGGAGGAGCTCCTGGCGGATGGAGTTTGCCGGCATTCGAGCGCTCCTGCCGCGGCACAGCGCCCGCAGGTTCACGACCTGGTTGTGCTTTCTCCAGAGGTAGCCGATGGGAACGGAAATGCTCAGGGGGTCCTGGCGATACAGGCGGCAGCCCGCGCGGATCACCATCTCTTCCAGGTATCTCTCCATGACGCCCAGGCTGCGGGACTCCCCGTATGCGAGGATCCCCTTCTCTATGCCCGGGGCGAAATACGATTCGTCAAGGACGCTGAACGCTTCTTCGAGGGTGGCGGACCCGAGGAGGCGTGAGAAAAACCTGGCGTTCAGCCGTCCCTCCGGGATGAGCTCGAATGGCTCGCGCTGATCCTCGTGCCTGATCAGGTCCAGCGCAGCCCTGATGTTCGACAGGTCGATCTGTTCCCCCAGGAGAGCACGAACGATCCGGCGGTCCTCCGCGCCCGATCCTTCAACGGAGAGCGCCCACGTGTAGTATGCCGCATACAGTCTCCTCTGCGGCCCCCGCCTCGCCAGCACCGCGCCATGAAGCTTGAACGCGAAAAGCCAGTTCCAGGTGGCGAGCTTCCGAGCAAGGGAGATGGGATCCGGGGACTGGGAAAGCTCCGCAAGCTGCGCTTCCGTGAAGGCGCCTGCCGGAAGGAGGGCGGCAGAAAGTTCGCGCGGAGTTGCCCTTGCCTCAATTCCCCTCAGCACTGCCAGCACGTTCTGAAGGTCCCAGCGCGCAAGCTGCGTGTCCAGCAGTTGCCGCGCGCCCTCGGGCGCCATTGAGCGGACTCGCGAAAACGAACGGACCAGGTCCCTGCGAAGCGCCAGATCAATGGCCGCCATTCCGGCCTCCTCCGCGAGCGCCTCCCGGAGGGCCGGCCCGAAAGGGGAGGCAAGCAGCGCATCCATGGGCAGCTCTTCGGAGGCGAAGCTCAGCATCTGCTCGAAGAGCTCATTGGGGAGGAGATCCGCTCCCATGGCCCTGACCCGTGCGTTCAGGTAGTCGCACTCACCCATTGAGGCAGCGCGCAACGCGCGTTTCCAGCTGCGTTTCCGCTTTTGCCACGCGGACGGCGAGGCTGTTGTCCACCCTGATCCTCCCGTCCGCGGATGATGCGACCACCGTGCCGGGGCCAAGGTCCATGCCTGTCACCTGGCAGCTCTTCCCCAACGCGCGGAGGATGTCCCTGCACATCTCCTGGTCTTCGCGCGCCACCGAGATCACGGCAGCCCGCGGCACGGCTTCCAGGGCCTCCCTGACGAGCGCCTTCATTGCCTCCGAGTAGCGGGGGGAGCGGACGAGCGAGTCGATCCTCTGGCGCGCAATCTCGAATACGCGCTCGTACGCGCGGCGCATGCCGCGAAGGCGATCCGCCTGGACGTCCATGCGCGCCCGGCCCAGCAGCCGGTCCTCATCCACGTGGGCGCGCTTTTCCATGAGGCGTGAGGCTTCTTCCGTGGCCCTTTGGATCATCACGTCAGCGGCTGCAAGGACCTGGTTTGCCTTGTCCTGCGCCTCCGCGATGATCTTCAGCTTTTCGGCCTCTGCCTCCCGGTCGATCTCTTCGACCAGGGCCTCGGCATCCTGCAGTCTATCCCCGGTCACAGCGCGAAGATGAGGACGACGGCGACCACGAACCCCAGGATGACCATCGTTTCAGGGATGGCGATGAGAAGGATGATGGTCCCGGCGGTATCCGGCTTCTCCGCGATCGTCCCGCACCCGGCGGCGCCTATCCTGCTCTGGGCTATCGCGGTTCCGAAAGCCGGCAAGCCGATGGCGAGCGCCGCGGCAATCGCTATCAAGGCCCCGGGGATGGTCCTGTCCTTGGGTACCAGGTTTGCCTGGTCCGCGGCGTCAGCCGCCCACGCGGCCCCGGCCCCGATGAAGAGCAGCACCAGCGCTGCCAGGCCGCAGATCACGATCCGTTGCTTTTTCATGCGAGCTCACCTCCGATCTTTCGAAGCGGAGAGAATCTTTTCCCGCCGCTTGCGTAGAACTTCGAAAAAAACTCGACATACTGGAGGCGCAGGCCCTGGATTGCGGGATCAATGATCCCCAGGGCCAGGTTGAGGGCGTGGATCAGGAAGACGACCACGATGGCGAATGCGATATTGGCGATCATTCCGGAGAACAGGTTGGCAAGCAGTCCCAGGACCACGGAAGCCAGGCCAATTGCCATTATCCGCGCGTAGGAAAGGATGTTCCCTATTGTGCTGAGGACCTCCAGGGGCAGGAGGAGACCATGGGAAGGCTTTCGCACCACCTGGTAACCGAGGACCGCGGCAAAGAGGATTGCCATGACAATTGCCGCCTTGGTGAACGGGGGCGGAAGGAACCCCATCATGCGTCCAACGACCAGGAGGAGCAGGAGGATGCCCAGGATCCGCGCAATGCTCCCCCACGCGTCGGCTGCATGGCCCCTTCTCCTGGCGTTGACCACTCCGAGGATAAGGCCAAGGATGATCTGAAAGATCCCAAGGGCGAGGGCCACGTACAAGTAGCCGAGGATCTCGCCTGTCATGTCCGCGCCACCAAGCGCCAGCCGTTCCTGCCACAAAGGCCGCAGCCCGAGTTGACGCCCCAGGGCGCCGAACATCTCTCCGAACACGAAGCCGAAGGCGACCGTGGAGAGAGCGCAGAGGAAAAAGATGACCGAGATCTTCCGCGGCAGCGTCCCTTTCTTTGCCAGCAGAAACAGGGCGGCTGAGCCGGCAAGGAGGATGGCGCCGTACCCGATGTCCCCAAGCATGAGCCCGAACACGAGGGGGAAGAAGATGGACAGGGAAATGGTCGGATCGATTGTCCCATACCGGGGGAGCGAGAAGAAGGCCAGGAGGGGCTCGAAGAACCGTGATGGCGGGGGGTTTTCCAGAAGGACGGGCGGAGCTCCCATGTCCTTGCTGCGGAGGGTCCTCTCCACAACCGAGAAACCGAGGGCGGCGTGAAGAAGAGATCCAAGGCGCGTGACCCTGTCCCGCGCCACCCAACCCCTGATGACGAACGTGTAGTCGGTGCGGGCGAACTTCGGGAGACTCTCGTAGCGGGCCAGGAGATTGTCGCACGCGAACTTCATGGCCAGGAGGCACGGACCGTTCTGCTGGTAGAACTCATCCGCCTGTGACTGCAGGGCAAGAAGCTGTTCCTTCAACGTGGAAGACTCCCGAGCGATGCCCGTGAACACTTCCGCAAAGGGCTTGTCTCGGGCGGAGCCGGGGAGCAGCATCTCCGCGACTCCCGCCCGCGCGAGAAAGGTTCGCACGGCGGCGCTGCGCGCGCGGGGGATTCCTATCAGGGCCGCTGTCCTCCCGCGGCTGATCCCTGCGGAGTGGTAGCTGAAGTTCCCTCCTGTCAGGGAGGCAAGCTCCTGGGAGAGCAGGGTCCTGGCAAGCTTGTTCCTGTCCTCGAAAATCACGCCGAGGTGCTCCCGGTCATCCGCAAGCTCTCCGACACGGACAAGCGGTGACAGGGCCCTGACAACTTCCTCGTACGCGGAAAGCAGCTGGAGGTCTTCTCTCATGTTGCTTTCCCGCCGCGCAAATGAACGAACCTTCGCGTGAAGAGACCGTGCGGTTGCGCTCATGGCGGTGACGGGCTGGCCGTCCCATTTCCTGTACTGGTCCACCAGGGCGTGCGAGGATCTGATGCTGCCGAGGACGGCCGGCGGCACGCGTGACAGCGACTCATGGAGCACGCGTGAAAGAGACTCACAGTCATCCCTTTCCTCCCGGGCCGCGTCGGAAAGGTGGATGCGGTGCAGCGGCCTCTCCCCGTCACGCGCGGCAAGAGGGATTTCTTCCACGTGGAGCACGCCCGCCTCCTGGATGACCTGCACCGCGCGGTCGAACAGGGGCAGCGGACCCATGATCTCCACAATCGCCATGCGGGCAATCATCCGGGATCTCCCGGCCAGACCTCTCTGACCACCAGCGAGGCGGCCTCCTGGCAGTTTCCCTCCGCCCTTTTCAGGACCTCTTCCGCCTGGGATGCAAGCTCGAAGCGAAGTTTTTCCGCCCGACGATGGCTTTCAGCAAGGATCCCGGCCCGCCGCTGCTCCATGAGCGCTGGCAGCGCTTCCCGTGCCCTGCGCGTTCGCTCCGCGGCTGACTGCTCGGCGTCCATGATTACCTGGCGGGCTTCACGGGAGGCTTTCTCCAGATAGCTCTGGAGCCTGTCTTCCTCCCGGGAGATAGAAGGAACAAGGGATTCTTTTTCTTCGCGGTCGATCACCGGTTTTTTTGGCATTGGCGCACCCTCAAGCCAAACCAGCAGCACGACCCCAGCAGTAACACGTTTTACTCGATGTCAGGTCGCAGCAGCGCGCATCAGAATGGTAGCACACGGTTGACCGCACCGCAAGGAAAAAAGCGACTGGCTCTCACCTTTTCAAAGCATCAATAAAGTCCCTGATTTTTTCGTAACTGGTGATGTAGCGAAGCTCCTGCGCTATTGCCCCGAACCTTCGCTGGTCTCCCGCCGCCTGAAGCTCAAGGACGCGCGAGACCTGGTCCCGTGTCATGGCACCGATCCGGATAAGGTATTCACCGATTTTCTCTGCCACTTGGAGCCTCCCATGAGGGACCCCCACATGGATGCTCAGCAAGGAGCCTGACTGGTCGACACCCGTGATTGTACCACACCGGGGCGGCAAGTCAATTCAGGGTTGTTGCTTTTTGAAGGCGTCCTTGAGCTTCTCTCGAAGGCCCTGCGCCGCCTTGCCGACGGTGTCCCCGGCCTCCCGGGCAGCCTTCACCAGTGGATCCTCGCTCGCCTGGACCTTCGACTTGTAATACTGGAAACCGTCCTTGACGTCCTCCTTTGTGTTGTCCTGCGTCATATCACGCCGTGGATAGTTGCCATCCAGGATGGCCTGGTACTGCCCGGAGGAGGCCCACGTCCTGAGCTCCTGGAGCCTGACCACGGGGAAGGGGTGGGTCTGGCCCATGGTGTTCAGCATCTTGAAGAAGCTGTCCATGACGCTTTTCTGATCTTCGTATTCCCGGGCCTGGAGGAAGAAATCATTGACATTCATCTGGGACAGATCATCTCCTCCGGCCATCTTCATGAGGAGGCTGTAGTTTTCCGTCTCGCTTTGCAGCGCAAGGAGGGCCGCGCGGTCCGCGCTGAGCTCGCTCTTCCTGTCCCATTCCTTGAGGGCAGCGAGGATGGCCTGAACGAGGATCCGGGGGATGGGCAGGGCGCTGAAGGAAACGGTGAGCAGCACCCAGAGCACGGTCTTGTAGATGCTGTGGCCGCACATGATGTGCCCCGCTTCGTGCGCCAGGACGCAGTACAGCTCATCATCGCTCAGCGCCTTGAGGACCGAGCTGTTGAGAACGATAAATGGCGCGCGCACCCCGATTGCGCCGGCATTGAAGAAGGGGTTGTTCGCGATGAAGACATCAGGAGTCGTCGGCCAGTCCATGACATCGATCACCCTGTCCAGCAGGACCTTCACCCGGTGGAACTGCGCCTGGGTCACCTTGACGCAGCAGGAAATGTGGAGCAGGCGGATGGACCGCTCCATCGTTCCTCCGAACAGCATCTTCAACAGCTCATCCAGGCCCTTGACCTGCTTGAGCGCGCTGAGGGCCGCCTTGTCCGCGGGATGCTCCCATGCCGAGGGGCTGATGCCGGAGAGCTTTCGCACACGTTGTGCGAGCATGTGGCGCCTCCTGGCCCCAGTCTAGCGCGGCCCCGGGCGCTGTCAAGCTCTATCCCTTGAGACCGCTCAGCGTCATGGACTGGATAAAGAATCGCTGTGAGAAGGCGAAGACGAGCATGATGGGCAGTGAGCTGAGGACCGCCGCGGCCATGACCAGGGGATAGTCAGTGCTGTAGTAGCCCTGCATGTACGCCACGGCAAGGGTGAGGGTGCGCAGGCGCTCGGAATTGATGACGACAAGGGGCCAGAAGTAGCTGTTCCACGAGCCCACGAAAGTGAAAATCAGGAGGGCGGCCATGACAGGCATTGCAAGGGGCATGACGATGCGGGCGAACAGGATGAGCTCGTGCGCGCCATCTATCCGTCCCGCATCGAGCAGGTCCCCGGGAATTTCGTTGATGGTCTGGCGAAGGAGGAACACGCCAAAGGCACCGAGAAGGCCGGGGATGATGACCGCGCCGTACGTATTCAGAAGCCCCAGCGCGCGCATCATGATGTAGAGAGGGATCATGATCAGCTCGAAGGGCAGCAGCATGGTTCCCAGGATGAAGACAAACACGGCGTTCTTGCCGGCGAAGGAGTACTTCGATGAGAGGGCGAAGCCGGTGAGCGTGGCGAAGAAGACGCTGGACAGGGAAACCACGACGGATATGACGATGCTGTTCATGTAGTAGCGCGCAAAGGGCTGCTCCAGGACGAGCCTTCCGTAGGCCTCCGCGTTTGCCTGGTGCGGCAGCCAATGGATGGGCACGGCGAAGAACTCCGTGTGCCTCATGAACGAAGAGGATACCATCCAGAGCAGGGGGACCAGCACCGCGATCCCCAGCGCCAGGATGAGCGCATAGCGGAGCACGCGGAGCAGCACGCCCGTGAGCCTTTCCATCCCGTTCAGTCTCTCTCCGGCCGGAACAGCCGGAACTGCAGCACCGTCACGAGCACGATCGCCGCGCACATGATGAGGGAAGCAGCCGCGGCCCTGCCCATGCGAAGGAACTTGAAAGCGGTTTCATAGATGAACAGGGTCAGGACGTATGTTGCCCGCGCCGGACCCCCGGCCGTCATCACCTGGAAGGGATCGAACTCCTTGATCGCCCCAATGAAGTTTACCGTGGCGATGAACAGGCTCGTGGAGCGCATCAGCGGGAACGTGACCGAACGGAAACGCTGGATTGCGTTTGCCCCGTCCATGTCAGCGGCTTCATAATACGTCTCCGGGATGGCGTTCAGGCCCGTCAGGAAAAGGACCACGTAGAAGCCGAACGACTTCCAGAAGGCGGTGGCGATGATGCCCCAAAGCGCCGTGCCAGGATACGTGAGCACGTTTACCGGATAGGAGAGTCCCACGAGGCCCAGCAGGAACCCGATGGGGCCCGGGGAGAGATAGAAGATCTTCCAGATGGCCGACACGACCACCCAGGGAAGAATGACGGGCAGGAAGAACACGGCACGTCCGATGCCAAGCACGGGGCGGGAGCGGAAGAGAAGCAGGGCCACCAGGAAGGGCAGGACGTAGTTCGCCACCCCGATGACGACGACATAGATTGCCGTCACCTTCACCGAGCCCAGGAAGATGCCCTGTTGGAACAGCGTTGCGTAATTGTGCAGGCCGCTCCACACGGGCGGCGTGAAGAGATTGTAGTCGGTGAAAGAGATGCCGATTGTGCGGACGGTGGGATAGATGAAAATCCCGATGAAATAGGCCAGGCCGGGGATCACGAAGATCAATCCCCACACGTCCCAGGGGCGTTTGAACAGCCTGGCCCGTCCTGAGGTCACCGGCTCTTACCTTGAAAGAGCCTCGTTGATCTGCTGAGCCGCCTTGTCGAGGATGCCCTGCACGTCATCATCCGTGGTCAGCGTTGCCTGCCACGCCGCGAAGATGGCGGAGCCGATCTCGTTGTACCGGGGATGCGCAAAGAGAAGGTCGGCGTCCTTCGCCAGGGTCAGGAACCGCGAGACATCCGCGTTGGATCCGGCCATGTCCATCATGGCCTTTGTCGGCAGCAGGTATCCCACTTCGTTGTACCAGCCAACCGCCTGCGCGCCCGTGGTCATCCAGTTGACGAACCGCCACGCCTCGGTGGGGCTCTTTGTCTGCTTGTTGACGCACCACACGAGCGCCTGGATGGGAGCATCGACCCGGTCAGCGCCGGGCGCCTTGGGATAGGGAACGACAACGAAATTGTCGGGAGAGAACCGGGCGTCTCCCTTTGCGCTGTCCTTGAGCAAGGGCATGGTCCACGTGGATCCCACGTACATCGCCACGTCGCCCACGGAGAAGCGCGCCCAGACGTCCTCGGGGACCTTGACCGGGGCGTTGTTCTGGGCCCTCGCGAGCGCGCGGAAGTAGCTGAACGTCTTCACCCCGCCGGCCTGGTTGATGGCAGCAGTCTTTCCCGAGCTGTCCAGGATGGCGCCCCCGTTCTGGATGAGGAGCGGCTGGATGGGAATCAAGGTCCAGTCCGCGTTCCAGAGGGGCTCATACATGCCGGTCTGGACGAGCTTGTCCCCGTCGAAAATGGTGAGCTTTTTCGCCAGGGACTGCAGATCATCCCACGTGCGCGGATAGTCCCTGGTCGCATCCAGCCCTGCCCGCTTGAAGGCCAGCTTGTTCAGCATGAGCCCGAAGATGTTGAACTCGCGGTACAGGCCGTAGAGCTTTCCGTTGTAGTACAGCTTGTCGATGATGCCCGGCACGTATTGCGCCTTGAACGCCTCCGCGGATGAGAAGCCCATGCTGGAAAGGATCTGGGGGGTGATCTCCTGGAGCTGGCCCAGCCCCGCGAAGGTGTACATGTCGCTGAAGCTTGCCGTATTGAAGATATCGGGGCCGCCCCCGGATGCAAGGGCGGCAAGGAGCTTGTTCTCGTAGGTGTCGTTGTCCGCCGCGGGCTCATAGGAGAGCGTGAAGTTGGGATGGTCTTTCTGGAATTGCAGAACGAGCTTCTGCAGATACGCGTTTGCAGGCGCGTGCGTATGAGTCCAGATGGTGAGCGATACGGGAGCGGTGGAAGCCATGGCGCCCGTCGGCTCTTTGGAGCCTCCCGCCCACAGAGACCCGGCAAGAAGCAGGGCCGAAGCGCCTGCCAGAACGAAAGTGCGAACAGGATTCATGACCGTACCTCCGTTAACGTACACAATGTCTCGCCTGGCAGCTGCATCGTCAAACACAGTTTTTCTTCGTATTTTCGTTAACGATTACGGAGACCAGGTGGCGCTGACGATAAAGGACATCGGGCGGCTCTGCGGGGTGTCGATCGGAACCGTGGATCGGGCGCTCAATGGCCGCCCTGGCGTGAATGCCGAGACCAAGGCCAGGGTGCTGGCCGTGGCCCGCCAGGTCGGCTACCGCCCCCATCTCCCGGCGAGGAGCCTCGTCACCGGCAAGACCATGACCGTCGGCGTGGTGGTCTTCAACCTCCGCAACTATTTCTTCAGCCAGCTTATCACCTCGATCGACAGGTTCCTTCGCGGCCATGACTACTCCGTGTACCCGGCCTTCACGGAACGTGACCTCGACAACGAACGCGAGTGCCTGACGCGCCTGTGCTCGATGAATGTCGACGGGATCGTGCTTTTCCCCGTGGGCAGGGGGGCGGAGTACGAAAGGTTCCTGCGGTCGCTGGGAGCGCCCATAGTCAGCGTCGGAAACCGCATCTCGAAGGCGTGGCCGTTCGCCGGGATTGACGACCAGAGCGCGGAGATGGACGCGGTGAAGTTCATTGCGGATAAGGGATACGAAGAGGCGGTCTTCGTCGGGCCGCCGCTGTCCGACGGGGCCCGGCAGAACGTGTACGAGGTGGAACAGCGCTACCTCGGTTTCTCGCAGGGCGCGCGGGAGCACCTGCGGGCGGGGAGGCCGCGGCTGGTGCAGTCAGCGGGCTACCTGGAAGAGGCGGCAGAGCTTGCCCGTCAGGCCACGAGAAGGACCGCGTTTCTCTGCAGCAGCGACATCTATGCCCTTCGCGTGCTCAAGGCGTTCCGCGAGCGGGGCATCAGGGTCCCCGAAGATGCCGGGCTCATGGGCTTTGACAACATCGACGTGCTGGAGTTCATCCGGCCGCGCCTTGCAACCGTGGATTACCACATCGCCGGCATCGGGGAGGCCGCGGCAACCACGCTCCTTGCGCTGATGCGGGCAGAGGAGGAGGCGCAACGCAGGGTGTCCCTCATCACGCACGCCATCGTGCCGGGGGAATCAGTGTGAAACCGGTGAGAGTTGCCGTCGTCGGGACCTTCGCCGTCGGAGTCACGCTTCGCTCCTCCCGGCTGCCGGCGTTCGGAGAGACGCTCCATGCGGAAGGGCTTGCCGTGGGCTACGGCGGGAAGGGGTCCAACCAGGCCGTGGCGTGCGCCCGGCTCGGAGCGGAGGTGGAGCTGGCAACCTGCGTCGGGCCGGACGCCTTCGGTGAAGGGGCTCGCGCTCTCTACAGGAATGAAGGTGTCGGGACCCGGTGGACAAAGACGGGCAGCCTGCCGACGGGTCTCGGCGTCATCGTTGTGGAGCCCGGGGGCAGGAACGCCATTCTCGTCGACATAGGGGCAAACCGCGAGATGGATGAGCGCTTCGTGGATGAGCGAGCCGCGCTGCTCGACGGGGCGGACGTCCTCCTCACCGTCACCGAGGCGCCCCTTGTCGCCGTGAGAAGGTCCATTGAGCTTGCGTACTCCCGCGGCATCCCGACCGTTCTCAACCCCGCCCCGGCCGTGCCCCTGGATCAATCTCTTCTTTTCAAGGTCACGGTGCTGACGCCGAACGCCAGCGAGGTCGCCGCCCTCACCGGCAGGGAGGCGCGCTCACTGGATTCTGCCGCTGCCGCCGCCCGGGAGCTCCTGCGCCGGGGAGCGCGCAACGTGGTCGTGACCCTGGGAGAGGACGGGGCCGTTGCGTGCAGCGCGGAAGGGACCGTGCACGTGCCTGCCATCGCGGTGCGCGTGGTCGACACCACCGGCGCCGGGGATGCGTTTTCCGCGGGGCTGACGGTCGCCATGGCTGAAGGCAGGTCCCTTGTGGATGCGGTGAAGTTCGCCGTGCGCTGCGGCTCCCTTGCCTGCACGGCAGCTCAAGTGATTCCATCCCTGCCGCGCAGGGCTGATGTGGAGAGAAGCGTATGAACGACTCAGAGATGGCCGCCAGGCTCCAGTACACCCTCGTGGATCCCTCCGCTTCCCGGGCGGATTTCACCCGTCATGTGGAGGCATGCGCGGAATACCGGTTTCACGCTGCCATGGTCCCGATGTGCTGGGTCCCCCTGGCGCGGACCATTCTCCAGGGCACGGGCGTGCGCGTCGCCACTTTCTTCGGCATCGGCATGGGCCACGAGAGTCTCGCGGCCAAATGCATGCTCCTTCGCGAATGCTGGGCGCTCGGGGCGGACGAGGTGGATTACCAGCCCAACATGAGCTTCTTCCTGAGCGGAATGGAAGAGCAGTTCGCCGAAGAGGGGCGCACCCTTGCGCGCATGAGCGAGGGAAGGCCCATCAAGGCGATGCTCGAGCTTGGCTACCTTGCGGACAGGGCATCGAAGGTGCGCGCGGCGCGTATGCTGGCGGATTCCGGCGTTCCCTGGGTCAAGAACTCGAGCGGAGTGGGGGAGAAGTCGGAACCGGCGACGGTTGAGAACATCAGCCTGCTGAAAGAAGCGGTGGCCGGCAAGGCCCATGTGAAGGGTTCGGGCAAGATCAGGACCCGCCAGCAGGCGGAGGCCCTGCTGGCCGCCGGCGCCGAACTCCTGGGCACCAGCGCGGGACCGCAGATTGTCGGCGTCCGGGGGAAAGATCATCCGGGGCACCCAGGGAGCGGGCAGTACTAGATGGAGGCGGAGTCAGACCTCATCCTGGAGCGCCTGAACCGGGACTTCCCCGGCCTGGTCCCGCAGAGCGGCCAGCAGTGGGTGCAGTACCTGCTGGACTGGCGGCAGGTTATGGAGGACGAAACTGGTGTCGTCAGGCGCCGGCTGCAGGAGGAGCGGCGCCGGCTGCGCTTCGAGCTTGGGATCTCGCAGGAGCTCGTGGCGGGGACGGGCCGCGCGTGGGACAGAGGGATCGCGCTGGAGCACTTCTGGTTCCTCTACGAGAAGGACTACTACGATCCGGAGGCGCAGGCCTTTCGCGCGCAGAAGCTCGCTGATCACGTGCGGCAGGATTTCGGGACAGTCGATGCCATCTGCCTGTGGCAGGGCTACCCTCGGCTGGGGCTGGATCATCGAAACCAGTTCGACTACCTCCGGGATCTACCCGGCGGCGTGACGGGGCTGCGGACCACCGTCTCCGTCTTGCAGGCAGCAGGGATGCGCTGCTTTCTCGCATACAACCCGTGGGACACCGGGACAAGGCGGGAGCCAAAGTCGGATGCCGAGACCCTTGCAGATATCCTGCGCGCCACCGGGGCGGACGGAGTTTTCCTTGACACTCTTTCAGGGGCGGATGCTTCTCTCCGGGAGACACTCCGCGCGGCAAGACCCGAAATCGCTGTCTGCCCCGAGCTTATCCCGTCCCTCGGGGACCTTTCCCGGTTGACCGGAGGCTGGCAGCAGTTCGCCCATCCCTCTCCTCCGTCTGTGCTTGCCCACCGGTGGCTGGACCCCGGGTTCTGCCTGCGATACGTGGACCGCTACGCGCGGTCACGCCGGGAACAGGTCAAGACAGCCTTCTTTCACGGGACCGGCCACGTGGTCTGGGAGAACGTGTTCGGGTGGTGGAACCCCTGGTCGGGTGAGGACAGGCTCCTGCTGAAGCGGACCACGGCGCTGCTTCGCGAGCTCTCGGACTTCTTCCGCGATCCGGAGTGGGAGCCGTACGTGCCGACGCGCCGCGCCGGCGTCTACGCCATGGAATGGCATCACGAAGGCTCCGTGCTGTTCACACTCTACAACTCCAACCATGATCGATCTGAAACCGCCGCGCTCAGGCTTCCGCCCGGGGCTGCGGGAGACGCTGTCGACCTTTGGAGCCTGAAGGAGCTGGAGAAGGGAACAGAGGCTGGGACAATCACTTGCGACCTGGAGCCCGGGGCCATCGGATGCGTCCTGATCGGTCCAGGGAGGCGACCCTCGCCACTGTCCATGCCCTTCCCTGTGCCCGAAGACAGGCGGGAAGAGCGCCGACACAGGCAGGTCACCCTTGATGCGTACAAGCCCCGGCCTCCGCAAGCCGCCTCTCGTCGGGCGGCTCGCGGACAGAGGGACATGGTCAGAGTCCAGGGTTGCCGCTACGTGATGAGCGTCCATCGGGCGTGCAACGCTGTCATGGAGGGCGGGTCCTACGGCGACATCTCTCACCCGACGGCCAAGGGCGTGCCTGACCAATGCTTCTGGCTTGCCACATACTGGATGGACCGTACGCCCGTCACGAAGGCCGCGTTCGCCGTCTTTCTGCGGCGCGCCCGGTTTGCCCCTGCTTCTCTTGCCGGCTTTCTTCGGGACTGGTCCAGGCCGTCGGGATCGGAAAGCCGGCCGTTTCTCTGGAGCCCGCCTGCCGGCCACGGGGACCACCCGGTTGTGTGGGTCTCCCTTGAGGACGCGCGCGCGTATGCGCACTGGGCCGGGGCGCGCCTTCCCACAGAGGCGGAATGGCAGCTTGCGGCGGAAGGCCCGGATGGCAGGCGCTGGCCCTGGGGGAACGAGTATGATCCTTCCCTGTGCAACGGGGACTCGGCGGGAACCACGGACGTGCGCGCGTATCCCGGGGGGGCCAGCGCCGTCGGCTGCCTGGACATGTGCGGAAACGTGTGGGAGTGGACGGAAAGCGAGCGTGACGACGGCCACATGCGCTACGCGATGGTGCGCGGCGGCTCCTGGCTGCGCGTCAGCGGAAGCATCTGGTACACGACAAGCGGCCCTCAGCCCTGCGACGTTCATGAGAAGGTTCCCCTGCTGGGGGCAGGACTGGACAGGCTGGCAACCGTCGGCTTCCGCTGCGTGACCTGATTCGCTATGCTCGACCATCATGAGCACGGGAGAAAAGTTCACCGTCGGCCTCGTGCAGATGACGCTGGTCCCGGACCTCGACCAGAACCTGCGCCGGGCCATCCAGCTGGCAGAAGGAGCAGCGAAAGATGGGGCTCGCATCGTCTGCCTGCCCGAGCTCTTTCGGTCACAGTATTTCTGCCAGCGGGAGGACGCGGCGTCCTTCGACCTTGCGGAGGCCGTTCCCGGCCCGTCCACGGCGGCCCTCGCGCCCGTTGCGCGGGACAGAAGGATCACGCTGATCGTGCCCGTATTCGAGCGCCGAGCCCCGGGCCTGTATCACAACACCGCTGCCGTGATCGGACCGGACGGAAAGCTCGCTGGGCTGTATCGGAAGATGCACATCCCCGACGACCCGGGATATTACGAAAAGTTCTATTTCACACCGGGAGATCTGGGATACCGCGCTTTCGACACGGATGTGGGGCGCATCGGCACGCTGATCTGCTGGGACCAGTGGTATCCCGAGGCTGCCAGGCTCACCGCTCTGCGCGGGGCCGGCATCCTCTTCTATCCCACCGCCATTGGCTGGCATCCGCGGGAAAAAGCCGAGCTTGGCGCCGCTCAGCGCGACGCCTGGATGACGATCCAGAGGAGCCACGCAATTGCGAACGGGGTGTACGTTGCCGCAGTCAATCGCGCGGGGCTGGAAAGACCCCGCGGAGGGGACGGGATCGAGTTCTGGGGCAGCACGTTTCTCTGTGACCCTTTCGGCGTGGTGACAGCCCAGGGCAGTACGGGCCGGGAAGAAGTGGTCCTGGGAGAGGTCGATCCATCCCGCATCGAAGAGGTCCGCCGCGGGTGGCCATTCCTTCGCGACCGGAGGATCGATTCCTACGCCGACCTGGACAAGCGGTTCATCGAGGGACCATGAGCGGGACGCCAGCCTCCTCGGGGCTTCCGCCCCTGCAGGGTTTTCGCATGCCGGCGGAATGGGAGCCGCATGAAGCGACCTGGCTCGCGTGGCCCCATCACCGGGCGGACTGGCCGCGGAAGTTTGCTCCCATTCCGTGGGTGTTCGGGGAGATCGTCCGAAAAACCGCTGCAAGCGAGAAAGTGCGCATCCTGGTCAGCTCGGCCCGCCACGAGAAGGAGGCGAGGCTCCTCCTTTCGCGGATCGGAGTGGGGGAGCCGGGCGCCACCGCGAACAGCGTGCAGTTTTTCAGGATCCCCACCAATCGCGCGTGGGCCCGGGACTTCGGGCCCATCCACGTCCGGCGCCAGGAGCCGCCCTCCGAGCTTGCCGTGGCGGGCTTCCGCTTCAACGCGTGGGCCCGGTATCCCGACTACGACAGGGATTGCCGGGTGGCGGAAAGGATCGCAGGCGCAATGAAGCGCCCGTACCACCGCGTGCGCTGCAAAGGGAAGGACGTCGTGCTGGAGGGAGGAAGCATCGACGTGAACGGAAAAGGAAGCCTGCTGACGACAGAGGAATGCCTCCTGGACCGGGAGGTGCAGGCCCGAAATCCCCTCCTGGAGCGGGAGGACATCGAGGCTGCTCTGAAGAGCTCCCTTGGAGTTTCCCATATTCTCTGGCTTGGACACGGGATTGCGGGAGATGACACGCACGGCCACGTGGATGACCTGTGCAGGTTCGTGGCGCCGAAAACGGTGGTGCTTTGCAGGGAGCGCAATCCTCGCGACACGAACTACCGGGCCCTGGAGGAAAACCGGGAAAGGCTCGAGGGATACCGGCTGGAGGATGGCTCCCGGATAGAGGTGATATTCCTCCCCATGCCGGAGCCGCTTTTCATGGACGGCAGGCGCCTGCCGGCGAGCTACGCCAACTTCTACATAACGAACAGAGTCGTCATTGTTCCGACGTTCAACGATCCGAACGACCGAGCCGCGCTCGGCATCCTTGCTGATCTCTTCAAGGATCACACCGTTGTGGGGATCCACGCCGTGGATCTCGTGTGGGGCCGCGGGACGCTCCACTGCCTCACCCAGCAGGAGCCGCGCGCCTGAGCCTGCTATTGCAACGGCAGGAGCCCCAGGTTCTTTCCGATCATGCGGTCCACAAAGCGCTTCGGGAGCCGCCGCGACATCCAGAGCAGCGGGTTGCCCTGGCCAATCACGTAACGAACCTTCGGGTTGCGGTCAGTCAGCGCTCGAAGGACAACGGCCCCAACCCGCTCCGGCGGCGAGCCCTTGCGTCCGAAGCTGACCATGCCCTGCCTGAGCTTCATCATGGGGCCCAGGTAGGGAGATTCCGCGTACGGGGAGAGATCGATGGCGTCCGCCTTGTCCCACATCGTGCTTGCGACGCTTCCCGGATCCAGGGTGATCACGTCAACGCCGTACAGCATGCACTCCCGCCGCAGGCTTTCCGACAGGCCCTCCACCCCGTGCTTCGAGGCCGCATAGGGGCCCAGGAACGGGAGCGCAAACGTGCCGGCAATCGAGCTGATGTTGACGATCCGCGCAGGAGCGCCCGAGCCGTCTGATGCTTTGCGAAGAAGCGGGAAAAAGGCCTGCGTTACCGTCAGGACGCTGACGAGGTTCACCTCCAGTTGCCGCCGCAGCTCTGAAACAGGCATCTCCAGGAGAGGTCCAGGCACGGCAATGCCGGCGTTGTTGACCAGCCCGGCAAGCCGTTCGCCCTTCAGCGCCGCGCGCGTTTCTTCCGCGGCCCGCTTCACCGCATCCGCGTCAGTGACGTCGAACAGGAGGGGCGTGAGCTCCGCGCCGAGCTCCGCGGAAAGCCTCTTCGCGTCCTCTGGCCGGCGCACACTCCCGAAAACCCGAAAGCCGCGCGCCAGGAGCACGCGGGCGGTCCCGTTGCCGATGCCGCTGGAAACACCGGTCACGACGACAGGTCCGTTCATCTCATTCCTCCAGTTCTCCGTAGTGAACCTTCATGCACTGGGGGCAGACCGTGTGGCTGAAGAGGGCTTCCGAGTGCCTCCCCACGTATGCCTCCACGGGCAGCCATGCGCCTGTCGGGTCTCTGATCTTCTTGCAGTGGCTGCATATGGGCAGCAGGCCTGACAGCGTCTTCACCTCCTGCCGCGCGGCCGCGAGGTCCTTCTGGAGCCGCTGCGAGTTTGCGATGATGAGCCCTGACGCAAGCAGGAAGTTCGTCGAGAATGCGGCCAGCACTGTCAGCCGCTGGAGGATGCCGGCGGTCATGAGGGACTGGCCGGGTTCCCCCGCAAAGAGCGCGAGCACGCCGCGAAGGGTGAACCATGAAGCGACGACGGCATATGTCGCGCCCAGGATGGAGCTCCGGCGCCCGACGACAGATGGAAAACCGCGGATCACGGTGGCAAACGATCGCCAGGCCACAAAAGCAACTGCCGCCGAGTACGTGATGATCCGCGCATTGAGATCGGGCCATGCCCACAGGAAGAGACTGAGCGCGCCCGCGGCCACGGCGAGAGTCCCCGCATCCAGCCAGGTCTTTTGCGGGCGCCCGGTGAAAGAGCTCAAGCCGCGCATCAGGAGGACGTAGGCCCCGACGCCCACCACGTTGGCCACCACGACTCCAAACACGTCGGGGATGACGCCCTGCAGGCCGAGCAGGGACAGGCCGGCGCAGCCGGCCAGGGACCCGACGGCCCACGTAACGATTCCCGGATATACCTTCTGCACTCTCACCAGGTACACGAGAGACGCCGCGATGAAAGCGCCCTGCGCTCCCGTCATCGTGATCAGTGTCCTCATGTCGAGATAGGTGATGATCACTCCCCCCTATAGTCCAAGGCGTCCGCGAAGTCAATCCGTCCCTGAAACAGACCGATACTGCTTGTGGAGCTCCCGCATGACGATTCGACGTTCTTTCCCCCTTGCCCTTCTTCTCGTTCCCGCTTTTCTTTCAGCCCAGGTCCTTCGTGTCGCCTCCTACAACGTTGCGGGGCTTGGCGAGCAACGCAAGGACTACGCGGCCCTTGCAAAGGTGATCAACAACTTCGACGTCGTCGCGGCCGAAGAAGTCATGAATGCCGGCGGGCTGGAAAAGGTGCTCAGCCTGCTTGCCGACGGGTGGGAGGGGGCAATCAGCAAGCATTCGGGGTTCTTCGGGTTCTTCTATAACGAACGAGTCGAGCTGTACAAGATGCTGGGCGAATACCCCGGAGCCGGGCAGTTTTCCCGCCCGCCATGCGGAGCGAACTTCAGGGTGAAAGGCTCCCCATTTTCGTTCAATCTCGTTGCGTGTCACATAGATTCGGCGCAGGGCGCCGGGGCTCGAAACGCCGAGATCGACCGGCTGGGCGACGTGTATCGTTATTTCGAGAAGCTCACCGGCAATCATGGCATGACGATCATGGCGGGAGATTTCGGGGAGGACCGGATCCCCTCGTTCCGATCGCTCACCGCGCTGGGGGGGCAGCAGGTGCTTCCCGACAAGGCGACGACAATGGGCAAGAACGGGCTCGGCCGTGACGAGGATCATATCTTCGTCAGCGCCGCCCTGCGGCCCCGGGTCCAGAAGGCGGACGTCCTCTACTGGACGCGCGACTTCGAGGGCTCGCGCGCCACGGTCTCGAATCATTTTCCCGTCTATCTCGTGCTCAAGGCGGGCAGGTAAGCCGTCCGCATGCCGTTCGTCGAGCCCATCGGGTACGTTCGAAACAATCGTCGAAGCCTGGACGATGACTACTGGGGCGGCCTGGAATCCGTCATCGAGCTGGTGGACACCATGGACCCGGACGCCTTGCTCGGCCTGGAACAGTTCTCCCATGCCGAGGTGATCTACTATTTCCACCTCGTCGAGGACCCCAGGATCACCCTCGGGGCGCGCCGTCCCCGGGGCAACCCGCTATGGCCACTGGTTGGAATTTTCGCTCAGCGGGCGAAGAACCGCCCGAACAGGATCGGCCTCACCACCGTCTCCATCCGCGGGCGCGAAGGCAGGCGGCTGCGCGTGGCTGACCTGGATGCCGTTGACGGCACGCCTGTGCTCGACATCAAGCCCGTCATGGCGGAGTTCCTGCCCCGCGGCAACGTGCGCCAGCCCCCATGGTCCCGTGAGCTGATGGAGGCCTACTGGCTGCCGGAAGAGAAGCGCCCGTCCGGCGGGCGCTGATCACGCCGACAAGCCTTCCTGGCACGCCGGCTTGCCGCCGTAGAGTCCGAGGGATTGGATCTCCGCAAAGGTCGCATAGGGAACGGAGGTCACCGCTTCCGTCAGCTCCCCTGCGCACAGGGCATGTCTGGCGGCGGTGGATGAGCACATGAGCGGCACTGCGGGAAGGGTGTGGACGTCGAGGAAGGTTTCAATCCTCCCTGGACCATCCCCCTGGCCGAAGCGATCGATGAAGACCGCCGACACCGTGTGCCCGGAAGCGCTGGTCTCCAGAAGCCTGCGGGACAGTCCCTCGAGCTTCTCGATGGTGTCCGGCTCCCCCCTCTGATTGCGGCGCCTGTAGTGATCCGAGCCGGCGACGTAGAAGGCATGCACGCGTTGACGCGGGTTGAGCGCCAGAAGCCGGCCCAGGTTTGTCTCCCCATCGAGGCCACTCCCGAGGGCAATTGGCGAGTACTCGAAAAAGGGCTCGAACGCATCGATGACGGTGCGTGCGAGCCTGTGACGGATTTCCTGCTGCAGCATGAAAGGTTTGCGGGGATCCTCGCCCGCGATCACGAAGATCACCCGGTCCAGCTGCATGAGGACAAGAGCGGTCAGTCCGACCAGGATGTGTCCCCAGTGGAGGGGATTGGCGGCCAGGGCGTACACGCCGATTTGCAGAGTGTCCGGGCTTTCCTGCGCCGGCGGGTGCGTCTCTCCAAGGCGAAGGCGCCATGGCGGCCGAGTCCTTCCGGCAAGGACCATTTCAGCAAGCGCGTCGGTCCACCGCATCGCGCAGGCGGCAATTGCATGCAGGCAGGCGTGGCGCGCCTGGTCCGACGCCAGCTGCGCCATTCCCTGGATCTGGATACTGGTGAAGCGTCGAATGCGCCGGATCCCGTCATCCAGCACAAAGGGCCGCATGGAAGCGTCATTTCGCATGGCCGCTGCCCTCCTGCTTGGTATATACCGACCATGCCTGGTGTGAGTTGCTGTCTATGAGTCTCAGGCTTTCTTTCGCAGGAGGATGGATCGACTGATCGGGATCCGGGGACGGCTCTCGACACTGAGGCCCGCTGCCAGGGCCGCGTCCAGCTCCCGCTGGAAGAACTCCTCTGCCACGTGCCAGGACGGCTCGGAGAAGAGGAGGCGTCCGCCCGGCGAAAGGGCCGCCGAGATTTCGCTGAAGAACCTTCCCGCGTCGGGGACCTCGTGGACCATGGCGAAGGCAAGCGCGAACCCCACCTTGCCCGCGAGGTCACTCACGCCCAGGGTGTTCCCGCGCACCGCGCGCAGGTCAAGTCGATCCAGGAGCCCTGCCCTGACTGCCCTTCGCCGGAGGGTCTCCAGCATTTTCGGCTGAACGTCCACGGCAACCACGCGCCCCGTGGGGCCCACCAGCCGGGCAAGGTCCAGGGTGAAGAATCCCATGCCGGGCCCTGGCTCCAGGACGGTCATCCCCTCCGCCACCAGGTTTGCAAGCAGTGACCCGGGGGCGTAGAGCAGCCTTCGCAGAGGGTTGAATGCGAGGAAGCGGCCGATCCATGGAGGACAAAGGTGATCGGCCGCGTGACGGGGCGTTGGAGAGAGAGACACTACCCGAGAGTGAAGGGCGGGTACACGTCAGTGACGAGGAGGAACGCGTACGCGCTGACGCGCAGGCTCCACTGCGCCACCCCGACCACGTAGTTGAAGAGGCCCCGGGGATACCTGCCGGTGAAAAGGATTGCAAACCAGGCGATGATCACCGCGCCTACGGCGCCAAGGAACAGGAAGAACAGGACCACGTAGTGCGGAATGGCAAGGAACCATTTGACCAGCGGCAAGCCCGCCTTGAGGTCCTTTGTCACGTCGGGATACGGAATCTCCGCGTGCACCGTCTGCTCCTGGTCCGTGGAGGGACAGGCATCCGTGAGGAGGGCAAGGTAGGCGCCGACCCTCAGGCTGAAGCGCGTCAGGTTGACGTTCCAATCGAACCACCAGCGCGGATACTTCCACCGGAAAAGGATCATCAGGACAGTGGGGAGGAAAAGGATCCCGCCTGCAAGGAACGGAAACGTGGAAGCCTGGTGGTGGGAGTCCCAGCCGGGGCCGCTCACGAGAGCCAGGACGATCAGGATGGGGACGATGAGAATGACCCGGAAGACCGAGGTCAGCCTGTTCAGCTCGCGATCAGGATAGTCGATGCGAAGGGAGACCGGAAAGGCCGCGGAAGCGTTCTTGTCGGACATCTGATTCTCCTCTGGAGAAGACTTTCCCTGACTCTAACCCTGCACGATGGTGCCGTCAATATTTAGACATCGCCGGGTCCACTTCATCCGCCCACGCGTTGATCCCTCCGACGAGGTTCTTCAGCTTTCGAAACCCGACGGACCGGAGGAACTCCACCGCCTTGGCGCTGCGGCCGCCCACGCGGCAGTGCACCACCATCTGGCGGGCGGTATCGAGCTCCGCCACGCGTTCGGCAAGCTCTCCCAGCGGGATGAGGATGCTGCCCGGTATCCGTGAGATCTCGACCTCCTCGGGGTTGCGGACGTCCAGGATGACGATGTCCTCGTTGCGGCTGAGCCTCTCTTTCAGCTCACGGGGCCGGATCTCCCATTCGTCACCCAGGCTCTTGGCCTCCATTTCCTCTCCGCGAATCCCGCAGAACTGCTCGTAGTCGATCAGTTTCGTCACGGTGGGATGCGTGCCGCAGACAGGGCAGTCGGGGTCCTTTCTGAGCCTGAGCTCCCTGAAGCGCATCCTCATTGCATCGACAACGAGCAGCCGGCCGGCAAGGGATTCGCCCCTGCCCAGGATGAGCTTCACGGCCTCGGTGGCCTGGATGGTGCCGATGATTCCCGGCAGCACGCCCAGGACGCCGCCTTCCGCGCAGCTGGGAACGAGGCCCGGCGGGGGCGGCTCGGGGTACACGCACCGGTAGCACGGCCCCTCAGGAAGGCAGAACACGGATGCCTGCCCGTCGAAACGGAAGATGCTTCCGTAGACGTTCGGGATCCCGAGCATCACGCAGGCATCGTTCACCAGGTAGCGGGTCGGGAAATTGTCGGTGCCGTCCACCACCAGGTCGTAACCCTCCATGATCTGCAGGGCGTTCTCTGAGGTGAGCCTCGCTTCGTGCGTCATGACCTGGACGTCCGGGTTCATCCCGCGGATCCTTCGCGCGGCAACCTCCAGCTTGGAGCGCCCCACGTCGGCGGTGGTGTAGATGATCTGGCGCTGGAGGTTTGTCAGGTCCACCGTGTCGAAGTCCACGATGCCCAATGTCCCGACCCCCGCTGCCGCAAGGTAGGAAAGGGCGGGGGAGCCGAGCCCTCCCGCGCCGACCACGAGCACCCGCGCGCGGCGAAGCTTTTTCTGCCCCTCCATTCCCACCTCGGGCATGATGAGGTGCCGGCTGTAGCGCTGGATCTGCATCTGGTCGAGCCCTGGCGATGCGGCTGCTCCGCGGGGATCCGCGCCTCCCGCCACGGACGGGATGATGCTGATGACGTCTTTCGGGCCCACCGGTGTCATGTCTTCCCTCAGTGCGCGGATGGCGTCATCGTTGACGAAGACATTCACGAAGCTGCGAAGCCGTCCCTGCTCGTCGAAGATGTGTCTCTTCAGCTGCGGGTAGTCGGCCGCGAGTCGTTGGAGGAGATCACCAACGGTTTCTCCTTCCACCCGGACCGAGTCGTGATTGCCGGCAAGTCCGCGCAAGGCGGTCGGGATCTCAACGGTAACAAGGCTCATGGGCTGTTCTCCTTGATCGTCAGCGCAAGCGGATCGAATCCTGAACGGTCATCTCTCAGCTGCCAGGCATGAGGCTTCCCGGCAACCCCCTTCGAAACTGGAATGATCAGATAGCTGAACCAGGGCCACGCGCGGTCCCGGTCGTACTGCGAAGGGCGAGCGGGATGGTCCGGGTGGGAATGGTAGATCCCGAGCATCACGAGACCCGCTTTCCTCCCGTATCTCTCGGCGTCCCTGAACTGCGCGGGTGTGATCAGGAACCGGTTCTCCCGGGAATCCGCGCGCTCGTTGGGCTGGCGGCGTATTTCGGAGATTTCCCGCGTCCGGTCGTCCTGGCGTCCCATCATGAAGCCGCAGCATTCGTGGGGGTACGTCTCTTCTCCCTGTCGCCTGATCTGCTCCAGGATGACCGCCGGCAGGACCAGCCTCATGCATGCGCCTGCGGCGCTGACCTGCGCCGGTCAGGCAGGACGGTCACGACGCAGCCCTGGTGCAGGCGCGAGGTACGCCGCCAACGTCGCGACAATGCCCCGTCCACGTTCGCCGGGACACACAGGCGCACGCGGTAGCCGCCGGCGGCGCCGATCATGGCATTTGCATGGCCGTGTTTCCCGACGAGGCATGGATGATCGTCTTCTGCGGAGTCAGGGCGCCTCGACGCTCTCCGTCCAGGATCACGCTGAGGGCGCGGCGATCCTTGACTGAGCCACCCGGGTTCATCCACTCCGCCTTGGCAAGAACCTCGGGAGGGAGGTCGCGCAGCAGGCGTAAGCCGCAACAGCGGAGTATTTCCAATGGCCTCACTCAGCCGCATCGAACCGGAATATACGAATTCCCTTATACGATGGGGAAGGACCAGAGAGGTCGATGCGCGGCGCGCACGGCCTCAATGACCTCACTGGTCTGGGGGCCCGGCGCGGCGAGCGCCGGGGGCTTGTCTTCTCCATCTGCTGCGCGCGCCAGCGTGGTGAGGACGGCGGCGACTCCTTCCGCCAGCGCACCCCCGTGGTAGCCTCCCTCCAGCGTGAAGACGAGCCTGCCGGGGCAGCAAGCCGCGCTCATTGCAAGGAGCGACCTCGTCATGCGGGCGAACCCGGAAGCGGTCACGTTCATGTCGGCAAGAGGATCACCCTTCGCGATGTCAAAGCCGGCGGATACAAGGATCAGGTGCGGCTTGTAGCGCTCAGCGATCGGCTGGAGCACGCGCTCGACAATCCCCTGATAATCGTCGTCCCCCTGACCGGGGGGCAGGGGCAGGTTCACCGTGAACCCTGCTCCCGGGCCCGAACCCACCTCATGGATCATGCCGGTGCCGGGATAGTGGGGGGACTGGTGAACCGAGCAGACCAGCACCCTGTCGGTGTCATAAAAGCTGTGCATGGTCCCGTTCCCGTGGTGCACATCCCAGTCGAAGATCAGGACGCGCTCCAGGCCAAGGCGATGCAGGGCATGTTCCGCGGCCACCGCCACGTTGTTGAAGAAGCAGAAGCCCATGGCGTGCCCTGCTTCGGCGTGATGCCCGGGCGGACGGACCAGCGCAAAAGCCGCGTCGACGTCGCCGTTGACTGCCGCATCCACGGCGGCGATGAGGCCGCCGGCAGCCCTGACCGCGGCGGAAAACGTGTGCTCGTTGGCCGACGTGTCCGCGTCGAACACCGTGCGGGGTCTTCCCCGGGTCTGCTGCACCGCCTCGATGTAGGATTCCTCGTGGACCCGGGAAAGCTCCTGCCGGGTCGCATCCCGGGAAGGGAGCGTCACCAGCGTGTCCCTCAGGGGAAAGCTTTCCAGCATCGCGTCGATGGCCGAAAGCCGCGCCGCGGATTCCGGATGTCCTGGTCCGTTGGAGTGCAGGAGAAACAGTGGATCCCTGACGAGACCGATTCGCTTGACGCCCATCTCCTTGACCTCACCGTGGCCCGGTATAAGATACACACCATGAGGTGAAAGTCATGAAGAACAAATCAGTGATCGTCATCGGCGCCGGCATCGCGGGACTTGCAGCGGGCTGCTACGCCGCCATGAACGGGTACCAGACCAGGATCTTCGAAATGCACTCATGCCCCGGCGGTCTTTGCGCAGCGTGGAAGAGGGGCGGATACACCATTGATGGCTGCATCCACTGGCTTGTCGGCACGAAACCCGGTTCCGCCATGTACCGCGTGTGGGAAGAGCTCGGTGCCGTGCAGGGCAGGCAAGTCTTCCTCGCGGAGCAGTTCCAGCGCTATGAAGACAGGGACGGCAGGGTGTTCACCCTGTACACCAATCTGGACAGGCTTGAAGCGCACATGCTGGAGACCGCCCCCGAGGATGCGGAGGCAACGGGGAGGTTCTGCAAAGCCGCGCGGGAGTTCACCGGGACGGGCGTACCGGTCATGAAGCCCATGGCCCTGATGACGCCCTGGGAAAAGATCAAGCTCGCGGGGAGGCTCTCAGAGCTCAAGCCCTTCATGACATGGAACCGCGGGCCGATGTCCCGCGTCCTGGCCCAGTTCACAAGCCCACTCATCCGCAAGGCAATGGCGAGCGCATGGCCGGAGTCCTTCCCCGCGGGATTCCTTTTTGCCACGCTGGCCTGGCTCAACGACGGGTCGGCGGGATACCCGATGGGCGGCTCGAAGGACTTCAGCCAGGCAATTGAGAAGCGCTTCCTCGGTCTGGGCGGAGAGATCCTCTGCCGTTCGAGGGTTTCCCGGATCCTCGTGGAGGCGGACAGGGCCGTCGGTGTGCGTCTCGAAGACGGCAGCGAGCATCGGGCGGACTTTGTCATATCGGCGGCTGACGGACACGCCACGATATTCGACATGCTTGATGGCAGGTACACGGATGAGACCGTCAGGGGGTACTACGAAAAGCTCACGCCGTTCCCTTCCCTTGTGCTCGTCGGCCTCGGGGTCAAACGGTTGTTCGATGATGTGCCGGTGCTCGTCTCCACCCTGCAGATCGAGCTTCCCGAGCCGCTTCGCATTGCGGACCACACGGTGAGCACCCTCGGCGTTCGCATCTTCAACAATGACCCCACCCTGGCCCCGGAGGGGCGGACAACGCTCCTGTGCGCTTTTGCATCCGAGCTGGCCTGGTGGAAGAATCTCAGGCAAGATGCATCCAACTACTGCCCTGTCAAGAATGAGATTGCGGACCGCGTGGTCGCTGCCCTGGACCGCCGTTTCCCGGGCCTTGCCTCGCAGGTGGAGATGCGTGACGTGGCCACGCCGCTTACCTTCGAGCGCTACACGGGCAACTGGCAGGGCAGCTTCGAGGGCTGGATGACGACTCCGGAGAACTGGATGATGCGCATGCGCACCAGCCTGCCCGGCCTTGCGAACTTCTGGATGTGCGGCCAGTGGGTCGAGCAGGGAGGCGGGCTTCCGCCTGCTGCCCTGTCGGGACGCAATGCCGTCCAGTTCCTGTGCGCGCGGGATGGGAGGAAGTTCGAAGCGCGTCGGGAATGAACTTCGCGGGGAAAGGGCTTCCGCCGCTCAGGCGTCCTGCTGCTCCAGAACGCCAATAGAGATGCCTTTCTCAACGAGCGCGGCCCAGGTGATGCGGATTGGCCCCCCCTGCGCTCCGGCGCGTGCGCGGCTCTCGATCACTCCTGAGGTGAGGACGCTATCCGCAATCTGCTGCGCGGCTGCATCCGTGTAGTCGTCAGGAACAGACAGCACCTCCAGGACGGCGTGATCCATCGACGTCGCAAGCCCGAGGCGTCCGTCTTTTCCTTTCGTGAAATACAGTGATCGAGTCAAATCGTGGTTTCCTTCTTACATTTGATTCTATGCGAAACCCGAAAGAAATGGAAGACCCGACGGCGGACATGGGCGGCGTTCCAGGCACCCGGGGGAATCCCTGGATGCTGAAGACGCCCGGAGGAGGCTCTGAGTTCCTGGCATTCAGAGACCCGGCCCTGGACCCGCCGGCAATCGTCGTCAGGTTTGGAGGCACGGAGCTGAGATATCATCTGCGCTGCCTGAACGACCTGGATGAGATGCTGAAAGCTCGCGGAGACTGGATGCCCCTGGGAATCGCTGAGGAGAAGCAGCAGGCCGCAGCCGGTACCGTGGAGGCCTGGGCGCGCTCACCGGAAAACCCCGTGAAGGGGTGGTATGGCCTGACGAAGGGGCTGCGGGGCAGGTTCGCGATGTACATCCCGCCCGTCATGAAAGCTCTCGACCTGGCGGAGATCAACGAGGGTCCGCACGGCGGCCGCATGCGATCCGCGTGACCCGCCGGGCGCGCTGACAGCCGTCCTGGGCCGCCGCTCCCGATGGCCCCGAGGGCGGACGGCACCAGGGGGGCGACCCTTTGACACTCTTCCTGCTTTTGCGTATAGTCTGCACGGGTCAGGTGGCCGTGTTACGGCGCCTGACGACGAACGAACGAGTGAACAGGGCATAAAAGTCCTCGCGGCGGCCTCACCGGCGAATCCTCCGAAAAACACACACTCAAACAAGCCGGACACGTAAGGAACACAATGACTTTCTCTGATTTTGCTCTTGCACCGCAGCTGCAGGCCTCGGTGCGCCATGCGGGGTTCGATCAACCGACCCCCATTCAAAAGGAGGCAATCCCGCCGGCCCTGGAAGGCCGCGACATCCTCGCGAGCGCTGAGACGGGAAGCGGCAAGACCGCTGCTTTCCTTCTTCCCATCATGAACCGCCTCCTGCCCATGCAGCGCGGGGCGACCCGTGCGCTGGTGCTGGCCCCGACCCGGGAGCTGGCTGCGCAGATCGTGGAGCATTTCCGCCTGCTGGCGCAGGGCACCAGCCTGACCTGCGCGGCGGTGCACGGCGGCGTTGCGATGGGCGCGCAGGAACGGGCGTTTCGAAAAGGCGTGGATGCGCTGGTTGCATGTCCGGGCAGGCTCCTGGACCACATGCGAAACAGCTACGCCGAGCTTTCTTCCATCGAGCTCCTGGTGATCGACGAGGCGGACAGGATGCTGGACATGGGCTTCCTTCCCGACGTCAGGCGCGTCCTTGCCGGCGTGCCGAAGAACAGGCAGACCTATTTCTTTTCCGCCACGCTGCCCCCGGCAATCGTCGAGCTTTCAAGGGAAATGCTTCACGACCCCGCCCGGCTGAACATCGACCGGAAACCGGCTCCTGCCGGCGGCATCACGCACTCCGTGTTCGCGGTTTCTTCCCAGAGCAAGGCGAAGCTCTTCCTCGAGCTGCTGGGCAGAGCGATTTCCGGCAGCGTCCTGGTGTTCACACGCACCAAGCACAGGGCGAACCGGCTGGCGGATTTCCTCGACAAGAACGGCGTTCCCTGCGCCCGGATCCATGGCAACCGGAGCCAGTCGCAGCGGACAGCCGCGCTTGCGGGGTTCAAGCAGGGGAGGTTCCAGGTCCTCGTGGCCACCGACATTGCCGCGCGCGGCATCGACGTGGAGGCCCTCGGATCCGTGGTCAACTTCGACGTGCCCAACCAGCCCGAGGACTACATCCACAGGGTCGGCCGCACGGCTCGCGCGAAGCTGACCGGGGACGCCTACACCCTCGTCTCTCCCGAGGAAGAGAAGAACCTCAGCGCAATCGAGCGCGCCCTGGGACGTCGCCTTCCCCGGCAGAAGGTTGAAGGCTTCGACTATTCGCAGGCGCCGGTCCCTTTGCGGGCGCCGGCCGGGCTGCAGGCGCCGCGCAGAAAGCACGCCGCCAGCACCTGGCGCCGCAGATAGCAGGTTGTTGTATAGTTCCCCCCTATGAACGTGCTGTCCCTGGACGGGGTGAGCAAGACCCTCGTGGACGCGCCCCTTTTCGAGGAGGTCACCATCGGGATCGATGCCGGTGAAAAGATCGGCTTCATCGGGAGAAACGGCGCCGGCAAGTCCACGCTCCTCAAGGTGCTGACGGGGGAGCTGCCCGTCGACACGGGAAGCGTCTCCCGCAACCGGGCGCTCACCGTCAGCATGCTGGAGCAGCGGCCGACTTTCACTCCGGGAACCACGCTGGAAGAGTTCTGCTTCCAGAAAGACGGCGTGACAGGTGACCCGGACCAGCGGTCCGTCGTCCTGAGCTCCTTCCACTCCTTCTGCAGGGAGCTGGGTCTTGGCGATCCTCTGGTTCGCATGGACACGCTCTCCGGCGGAATGGTCCGCAAGGCTTCCCTCGCCCGCTGCCTGGCCAGCGCGGCGAGCTTCGTGCTGCTGGACGAGCCGACCAATCACCTGGACCTGGAAACCACCGAATGGCTGGAGAACCGGCTTCGCCGCGCAACCTTCGGGTTCGTCCTCGTCACGCACGACCGGTACTTCCTGGATGACGTGTGCACGGCCATCATGGAAATCGACGGTCGCAGGGTCCTGAAGTATGCGGGCAACTACTCGGAGTATCTCAAGCGCAAAGCCGAGAGAGAGGAGCAGCGGGAGCGCGCCGAGCAGCGCAGGAGCGTCATCCTCCGGGGAGAGCTCGAGTGGCTGAAGCGGGGGCCCCGCGCGCGCACGGGCAAGGACAAGGGACGCAAGGGACGCATCCAGGACCTGCTGGATTCCCGCGTGCAGGCGGAGGCGGGAATGCAGGAGTTCACTTCCACGCACCGCCGCCTGGGGAAGAAGGTGCTGGAGCTGCAAGGGGTCTCGAAGAGCTACGACGGGAGAAAGGTCATCAACCCCTTCACATACAGCTTCCGAAGGGGGGAGCGAATCGGCGTGATCGGCCCGAGCGGAGCCGGCAAAACCACGTTTCTCAGGATCGTGGCCGGAGAGCTGCCCCCGGACGCGGGAAGCGCGACGAAGGGAGAGACGACGGTCTTCGCCCACTTCACCCAGACAATCACGCTTTCCAACCCCGGCCTCACGGTCATAGATTTCATGAAAGAGCTTGCGGAGCGCGTCCCGCAGGAAGGCGGCGGCTCGCTCAGCGCGGAGCAGTTCCTGGAAAGGTTCCTTTTTCCCCGCACCATGCACGGCGTGACCCTTGACCGTCTCTCGGGCGGGGAGCTTCGGAGGCTCACCCTCGTGCGGCTCCTGGCCACGGCGCCGAACTTCCTCCTGCTGGACGAGCCCACCAACGACCTGGATCTTGATACCATCCGGCAGCTCGAAGACTATCTCACGGACTTCAACGGATGCATCCTCCTCGTCTCCCACGACAGGGCGATGCTGGACAGGCTCACGGACTATCTCCTCGTTTTCGACGGGGCCGGGGGGATCCAGGGATTCACCGGGAGCTACGAAGACTACAAGGAGACGGAGACGGTGGAAGTGCGGCGCAGGGAGCAGTACCGGCCGGCGCGCCAGCTGAAGACCGGGCTTTCGTTCAAGGAGCGCAAGGAGTACGAACAGCTCCTGGCCCGCATAGAGGCGCTGGAAAAGGAGCAGAAGTCACTGGAATCTTTTTTCCAGGAGCCGTCAGCGGATCCGGTGGAGCTGGAGCGCAACAGCAGGCGCTACCGGGAGATCCAGGGGACGCTGGAAGGGCAGCTGGCCCGGTGGGAAGAGCTGGCCGCGCGAGCAGGGGATTGAGCGCTTCTGCAAGCCCTCTGCGTCACGCCCCTTTTGAGGTGTCGGTATCCAGGTCCGGAAACGCTTCTTCGGGTTTCAGGCCTTCCTTGGGGTACATGCGGGCCGTCAGGCCCGGATTGGAATGTCCGAGCAGCACGGCAACCGCGTTGATGCTTCTCCCTCTCTTGATTTGAATGACGGCCCACGTGTGCCGCAGGTGCTGGGCGGATACTTCTTTCCCGAGGGTCCGCAGCGCCTCATGCTTGATCCGGTTCGTAACGGATACGCGGTTGTAGGGCCTGTCGCGATGCTCGAAAAGCCAGGTTTTGCCGTGGAAGTGCTTCCGCAGGCGTTCCACGAAATCCTTTCTCACGTGGAGCGTTCTTTCCTTGCCGCCTTTGCCCGTGATCCGCACGGGGACCTGGCCGTCCTTCGCCGTCCCCAGGTCCGTGAGCTTGAGACTCAGCATCTCTGACACGCGGATGCCCGTGCGAACAAGGAAAGTCACCATAAGCTTGATGGTCCTGTCCCGTGTCTCTCCGACCAGCTTCCGCGCCTCCTCGATATCAAGCACTTTGTCCGGCGGGACGGCGAGGGAATCGATCTTCCTGAGCTTCACGGACTTGAGAATCTCCTCCAGCTGGTACTTCCTCCGCAGATCCGCGGCGAAAGCGCTGCGCTTGAACGCGTAGCGGACGCGGCTCCTGGCCGCGGCAAGCTTCCTGTTGATGGTGGCCGGCGAGTAGCGTTTTCCGTCGTGCTCCTCTTCCAGCCAGGCCGCATATCTCCGAAATCCATCCACGATGAGG
>Ga0209415_10001794_pt1 | contig 40482 bp, 33 predicted proteins | sample PeaSoiSIISIP2007_FD_187696 | JGI IMG/M metagenome (GOLD analysis project Ga0209415, IMG submission 187696) | Peat soil microbial communities from Weissenstadt, Germany - SII-SIP-2007 (SPAdes) (version 2) | ecosystem: Environmental > Terrestrial > Soil > Wetlands > Peat | place: Germany...
CAGCCGGATGTCCGGATGGCGTCGGATGACGCCGAGTGCGGAGCACGGCGCATCGATGAGGATGCGATCGAACAGCACGCCGTCCCACCAGCCCGCGGGCGAGGCCGCATCGCCCGCGACCAGCTCGGCCTTGAGCCCGCCGCGCGTCAAGTTCTCGCGCACCCGCTCGAGACGCCACGGGTCGATGTCGAGCGCCACCAGACGGGCTAGCCGCGGCTCGCGCTCGGCTATTAGGCAGGTCTTGCCGCCGGGCGCCGCGCACGCGTCGAGCACGCGCAGCCCGGGCTCGAGCGCGAGCGCAAAAGCGACGCATTGCGCGCCGAGATCCTGCACCGACACGGCGCCGTCCGCGAAGCCCGGCAGGTCGGCGACATCGCACGGTGCCATGAGCTCCACTGCCTGAGGAACGCGCGGCTCTGCGCGCGCCGGCATTTCGGCCGCGCGCAGGGTCTCGACATACTCGTCCGCGCTCGTGCGGCGGCGGTCCGCGTTTCGATCTGACCATGCCGTACGCTGTTCCGAGCAGCGCGACGAAAGCGATGGAGATGGCCGAGCCGAGCGTGGGTGAGCCCCTTCTGAAGGTGCACGGGGTCTCCAAGAGCTTCGGCGCGGTCCAGGCGCTCACCGATGTGAACCTCGACCTGCCCGCCGGCGAGGTCACCGCGCTGTGCGGCGACAACGGCGCCGGCAAGTCGGTGCTCATCAAGTGCATCGCCGGGATCTACGAGCCGGACCAGGGACAGATCTTCTGGGAAGGGCATCCGGTGCGGATCCGCAATGCCCATGACGCCGCCGCCTTGGGAATAGAAACCGTCTATCAGGACCTGGCTCTGGCCGACAATCTCGACATCGTCCAGAACATGTTCCTCGGACGTGAGCGGCTGCGGCACGGATTGCTCGACGAGGACGACATGGAGCGCGCCGCGGCAGAGACCCTGGCCGGCCTGCGGGTGACGACGGTGCGATCCATCCGCCAGCCGGTCGGTTCGCTGTCCGGAGGCCAGCGTCAGTCGGTGGCGGTCTGCAAGGCCGTGATGTGGAACTCCAAGCTGGTCATGCTCGACGAACCGACGGCAGCCCTGGGCGTGACCCAGACGACGATGGTGCTCGATCTCGTGCGACGCCTGCGGGATCGTGGCCTGGCTGTCGTGATGATCTCGCACAACCTGAACGACGTCTTCGCCGTGGCCGACCGGATCGCCGTGCTTTACCTGGGGACGATGGCGGTCCAGGATCGCACATCGACCTTCGACCGCCAGAGCATCGTGGAGTACATGACCACCGGGGGGACCGGCGTGATCACCCCGACACCCCTCGGGGAAACGGGTCGGGTATGACGAAGGCGGACGAGGGTCGGGTGGCCGGCGGCACCGAACCGGGGGGCGTCGCACCGACGGAACCTCTGGTGGACTTGACCGCCGCTCCCGGGGTCGCGCCCCTGGTGCCGCCGGAGATCATCGCCCAAACGTTGGGAGAGTACGTGCGCGGCCAGGTGACCCGCGTGAAGAGCGGGGACAGTGGCGTGCTGCCGGTCGTGCTCGGCTTGGTGGCGATCGTCATCGTCTTCCAGTCGATCAGCCCGCACCATGTCTTCCTCTCCGCCGGCAACATCGTGAACCTCTTCCTGCAGAGCGCTGTATTCATGGTCCTGGCCATGGCCGAGATCTTCGCCCTCTTGCTCGGCGAGATCGACCTCTCCATCGGTTACGTCGGCCCCGTCGGCGCCGTGGTCACCGTGCAGCTGGCGCAGCCCAGCACGACGAACTGGCCGTGGTGGGCCGCCATCGTCGTCGGTCTTCTCACGTGCGCCTTCATCGGCTTCTTGCAGGGCACGTTGATCACGAGACTTCGGCTCCCGTCCTTCATCGTGACCCTGGCCGGCTTGTTGATCTTCAACGGTGTCCTGCTGATCGTGCTCGCCTTCGGACCGTTCTCCGGGTACCCCAGCCTGACCGGGTCACAGGTCAACGTCCGGACGCTCTACAACCTCATGTGGGGCTGCATCAACCCGACCGCCGGCTGGATCGGCATGATCGTGATCGTGGGATTGTTGGGCCTCAGCCTCTTTCGTCGCGACTCGCGTCGCCGGCGCAGCGGGCTGGTGGCGCCGCCGGTCAGCCTCACACTGATCAAGATCGGTCTGATGGCGGCCGTCGGTACCGTCGTCGTGGCGGTCTGCAACGTCAACCGTGCCCACATCGGCACGCTCGAGGGTGTCCCGTGGGCCATTCCCATCGTTCTCGGCGTGCTAGGGGTGTGGACGTTCCTGCTCCAGCGCACCCGCTACGGTCGCTACATCTACGCCATCGGTGGCAACCCGGAGGCCGCCCGGCGAGCGGGCATCAACGTGGCGCGGATCCGCACCTTGGCGTTCGTCCTGTGCTCGTTCACGGCCGGGATCGCCGGCTTGCTCTATGCCTCGTACCTCGGCGGCATGTCCAACAACGTGAACGGTGGCCAGCTGGTGCTGTACGCGGTGGCGGCCGCCGTCATCGGAGGTGTGTCGCTGTTCGGCGGGCGGGGGAAGATATCCCACGGCGTGCTCGGGGGGCTCGTGATCGGCGGCATCTACAACGGCATGTACCTTCTCGGGCTCCAGGTGCAGTGGGAGTTCATCATCACCGGTGGCGTGCTCATCGGCGCGGTGACCATCGACGCCTTGTCCCGACGCGGTGCCGGCGCCGGCCGCGTCTGAGTCCCCGAGTCCGGTCCCCTCGGCGCGCCCTCGCGGCGCCCTACCGGCGTCCCCGGCGCTGTCCCCGGGCGAAGCCGTAGCCGGCCAGCCAGCACACGAAGAAGACGGCGGCGATGATCCACAGCAGATGGACGGCGAAGCCCGCCCCGGCGAAGATCAGGGCCAGCAGGAGAAAGACGGCGACGAGACACCCCACGGGTCCTCACGATACGTCGCCCGACGATCGTCGGCGCACGGCGCCTCGATGGCCGCGGCGCCAAGGCGGCGATAGCGTCGATTCCATGTCCGTGGCCCGAGGTCGTCTGCACCGTCCCGACAGCGCACCGAGCACCGGGGAACGCACCCACCGGCTGGCACAGATGGGTGCGGTGGTCGTGGATCAGATCCTGAGCGGTCGACTGGACGGACCCGTCGACTATTGCCAGGAGGCCGACGAATGGGTCATCGTCCTCGACGGTTCGGCCACGCTGGCCATGGAGGGACGAGAGATGCATCTCGAGCCCGGGGACTGGGTCCTGCTCCCGGCGGGAACGGCCCACCGCCTCGTCGAGACGCAGGGCGGAACCAGTTGGCTGACCGTGACCGCCCCCGCCTCGTCACCCGCCTTGGCGGCGCCCTAGTTGGTGACGGCTCTCTCGTCGGCGCTTCGGAGCCGCTTCGCCATCTGCTCGAGAAGCTTGTGGGCGACGCCGGGCCAGGAATCGAGGACGGCACCGAACTCCCGGCGCCCCAGTTTGAGCAGCGTCATGGAGGTGGCGGCCGTGACCGTGGCGTTGCGGGGCCCGGGGTCGAGCAGGGAGAGCTCCCCGAAGTACTGGCCCGGTGTCAGTGTGGCGACCGGCTGCCCGCCCCGGGTGACCGCCGCCTCGCCGCTCGCGATGAGATAGAAGTCCTCGCCCGCGGCCCCTTCCTCCACGATGACGGCATCGGCGTCGGCGGTGACCTCGTCACAGGCCCGGGCGATCTGTGCCAGTTCCTTGTCGGTGCAGGCCGAGAACAGCTGGACTCCGCGCAGTTGGTCGGTCTTTGTGTTGCGAGCCATGGTTGCGATCCTTATCGAGGACTATCTCGCCGGGCGGCGGATTCAGCCGGCCCCGGCCCGGCGCCGGCCGATGATCGTGGACACGAGGACGGCCACGAAGAGCGCACCCCCGTCGAAGACGTTGTTGATCCAGTCGGCCACCCCGGCCAGGGACAGACCGGTCACCGTGTAGGCCAGGAAGAAGATGGCGATCATGGTCCCCAGCACGTTGAAGCGGCCCGGCTTGATGGCCGTGGCCCCCAGGTAGGCGGCGGCCAGGGCCTGCAGCGTGTCGACGATGGTCCCCACCTGGGGGCTCCCGGTCCCGTTGTAGGCCACCAGCAGGACGCCGGCCACGCCGGCCAGCGCCCCCGACATGGTGAAGGCCAGCAGCACGTACCTCTCGACGGGGAGTCCGACGAGGCGCGCCGCGTCGCGATTCGACCCGATGCTGTAGAGATAGCGGCCGAAGGGGGTGTGCTCGAGCATGTAGTGCACGATGAGGGCCACGACGGCCAGGTAGTAGATGGTCTTGGGCAGACCCAACCACTGGCCGGCGCCGAGGTTGACCAGGCTCTGCGAGATGTGATTGATGATCGATTGACCGCCCGTGTACCACTCCACGATGCCGAGTAGGACCGACGAGACGCCGAGGGTGACGATGAGCGAGTTCACCCCCACCCGGGCCACGGTGTTGCCGTTGGCCAGGCCGATGAATCCACCGATGCCGATGGGGATGAGCACGGCCAGGACCACCGGCATCCCTAGGCGGGCCATGAACCCGGCGCACAGGACCTGGGTGAGACCGGCGGTGTTGCCGACCGAGAAGTCGAACTCCCCGCACACGAGGGGGATCATGATGGCGAGGGCCAGGATGCCGGTGACGGCTTCGTTCCCGAGCACGTTCTTGATGTTCTGGGCGTGGGGAAAGGTGCTCGACGTCTTCGACCAGACGCTGAAGAAGAGCAGGGTGGCGATGAACAGGACCACCAAGGCGTACCGCTCGGTGAATTCGAGCAGGCGTTCGCGGTTCCGGCTTCTGATCGGGTTCCCGGGGTTGTCCGACCCGGGAGCGCCTCCGGTGGGTGCTCCTTCTCCCGCCGGGGCGTCGGCCACGACGCTCATGAAGCCACCTCCTGGGTGCTGAAGGCCAATTCGGTCAGTCGGACGGCCTCGATGTCGGCGCCGCGCAGCTCGGCGCCCACGCGCCCACCTCGGAGAACGATCGCCCGGTCCGCCACGTGCGACATCTCTTCGAAGTCACTCGTCACCAGGAGCACGGAACACCCCTGCCTCACGGCGTTGCGGATCAACTGGTAGATCTCGGCGCGGGCGTTGACGTCGACACCCTGGGTGGGTTCGTCGAGCAACAGCACCTTGGGGTTGCGGCTCAACCACCGGGCCACGATGACCTTCTGCTGGTTTCCCCCCGACAGGGTTCCCATCTGTTGCCGCTCCGACGAGGCCCGGATGAAGTACTGATGGATGATGTCGCGGGCGTCGGTGTCCATGGCCCGATTGCGCAGCCACAGGCCCCGCCAGTAGTTGCTGATAGACGAGGCCACCACGTTGTCGGCCAGGGTCTGGTCGAGGAACGCCGCCTCGCCGCCCCGGTCCTCGGGGACATAGGCGATTCCCAGGTCCATGGCGTCGCCGATGTCGCGTAGCTTGACCCGCCGCCCCTGGAATTCCAAGGTCCCCGACCGGATCGGATAGGCGCCGAAGATCATCTTGAGCAATTCGGAACGGCCCGATCCGAGGAGCCCGGCGACGCCGAGCACTTCGCCCTGTCGCAACTGGAAGTCCACTCCGTGCAGGGGGCCGCCCGTGAGTCCCTTGGCCTCGAGGACGACCTCATCGGAGGCGAGGGGCGGCATGACCGGGTACATATGGTCGAGGGCTCGGCCGGCGATGAGCTCGATGAGCCTTCCCTCGGTGATGTCGTCGCCGACGAGGGTGCCGGCCAGCTTTCCGTCGCGCAGCACCGTCGCCTGGGAGGCGGTGTCGATGACCTCGTCCAGCCGGTGGCTGACGAACAGGATCGTCTGCCCGGCGGCGGCGAATCGGTTGAGCGCACCCATGAGGCGGACCACCTCGGCCCGGGGCAACGACGCCGTCGGTTCGTCGAGGACGAGGACGCCCGTGTGCTGGCCCTCTTGGTCCTGCAGGGCGCGGGCAATGGCCACCATGGCCCGCTCGGCCGGGCGCAGGGACCGCACCAGGGCCTCGGGGCGGACCTGGATCTCGTAGCGGTCGAGCAGCGCCTGCGTCTGGCGACGGAGCGCCCGCCACCGGATCGACCCTCCCGGCCTCGTGTTGAAGCCGTGGCCGATGACCATGTTCTCGGCCACCGACAGGGCGGGGAAGACGCCCGGGTTCTGGTGCACGAAGTGGAGGCCGAGGGCCCGGGCCTTGGCCGGGGTGGTGTGATCGGCGGCCACCGTCGTGTCGCCCACCGCGATCGAACCACCGGCATCGCCGTGGTAGACGCCGGCCAGGATCTTGATGAGCGTCGATTTCCCCGAGCCGTTGCCCCCCACCAGCGCGTGGATCTCACCCGACCGGACCTCGAACGACACGTCATCGAGCGCCCGGGTGCCGGGGAACGTCTTCGACAGGTGGTCGACCCGCAGGGCCACCCCGGGGGGCGACCCTGCGGTCGGTACCACGTGCTCGGCCGGTGCCGCCTGATCGGAGACGGCCGGGTCACCGGGCCCGCCGGCCCCGCTCATCAGCCCACTCCCCACGCCTTCTTGTACTCGGCCTTGTAGTTGATGGGAGGCGTGTAGTCCTCGTTCGGGTCGGTGGGCAGGTTGTGGGTGGCGTCGACGAGTGTCCAACCGATACCGCTGTCGACCGGCTTCTTGTGGAGGAACGCGCTGTTCAGGGTGTCGACGGCGGCCCAGCCCGTCCAGTTCGACGAGATGGCGTTCGTGGCGGTGATCTTGCCCTCACGGATGAGGCCGAGCTCGTCGTGGAAGCCCTCGCCCCCCATCACGCTCAGATGGTTCGGGTTGGCCCCGAGGGCGGGGACGACGCCGATCGTGGTGGCGTAGGTGAAGGGGCTCTTGATCCAGTCGGCCTGCGGGAATCGCAGCAGCTCGGCCTGGATCTTCGTCTTGACGTTGCCGTCGAGGATGTCGGCCTGGGTGATGTCCAGGGTGTCCACCACCTGCGAACCGTGGGACTTGGCGATGGTGTCGACGAAGCCCTTCCACGTGTAATAGAGCACCGTGAATTCCGGGTCCTGCACGACAATGATCTTGGCCGTGTTGTGGGACTTGGCGATGACGTAGTCGGCCTGGTCCTCGCCGTAGGACTCGGTGAAGGCGTCGAGGTTGGCGTGCGCCGCCCCGTAGCTGGTCACGGCGCTGTACAGGCTGGTCGTGCCGCCGCCGGCGTGGGGGTCATTGCAGTCGAAGGCGTACATGGCCGTGACCAGGATCCCCGCCGCCCTGGCCTCTTCCAGCGGCTGCTTCACCGTGTCACAGTCGATGGCGTCGAGGATGATCCCGTTCACGTGGGCGGCGATGGCCTGGCGCACCAAGGGCGCGTAGTTCGAGGCTTTGAGCCCTGCGTCATAGAGGTGGGGGGTCCAGCCGATGGCCTGTGCCGCCTCCATGGCCCCGGCCACGGGCACGGCGTTGCTGTCGGCCAGCTGACCGGCGGAGATGATGGCGACCGACTTGTTCTTGGCCGCCGGCCGGGAGGTGGGATCGACATTGGTGCTCGTTCCCTGGTACCCGGCGTTGGTCTGGGTGATGGCGGCCGCCAGCGCCGCCGCCGCACTTCCCCCGCCGCTCCCCGAGGTCGTCGTCGTCGTGCTGTTGGAGGCGTTGTTGTTCGAACTACAGGCAGCGAAGATCAATCCTGATGCCATCAGGACCGTCCCGATGCGGATGAGCGTGCCCTTGCGGGTCAGGCCCTTACGGGTCATGTGGACTCCCTCCCCTGTTTCCCTGGTCGCCGGTACTGCCGACGAGACCCCGACACCCTAGTTGGGCTTCGCCCCCGGGACCCTGTCTCTGTCATCTAGAACCGGTTCCATATTGGGCCCCGGCCTACAGTGCCGCCATGCGAGGCGACGCGGAGGCCCGGGTGGTCGACCGGATGCGGGTCTTCGTCCACCCCGACGGCGTGGCCCTCGGGCGCGCCGCCGCCGCCGCCGCCGCCGAGACCCTCCGGCGGGCCGTCTCCGCCCGCGGGGTGGCGCACGCCATGTTCGCCACCGGCAACTCGCAGCTGGCGTTCGTCGACGCCCTCGTCCACGCCACGGCCGACGTCCCCTGGCCCGACGTCGTCGTCTTCCATATGGACGAGTACGTCGGGGTCGGCCCCGACCATCAGGCCGGTTTCCAGCGCTGGATCCGCCAACGCATCGTCGACGAGGTCCGGCCCCGGGCCGCCCACTATCTCGACGGGCTGGCCGATCCCCCGGCCGAGTGCGATCGCTACGCCGAGCTCCTGCGCACCCACCCCCTCGACCTGTGTTGCCTGGGCATCGGCGAGAACGGCCACCTGGCCTTCAACGATCCCCCCGTCGCCGACTTCCGAGATCCCCGGGTCGTGAAGGTCGTCGAGCTCGACGCCGCCTGTCGGCAGCAGCAGGTGAACGAGGGCCACTTCCCCTCGATCGGCGACGTGCCCGAGGAGGCGGTGACGGTGACCATCCCGGCGCTCCTCGGTGCCACCAGCGTCCTCGCCATCGTGCCCGAGGCCCGCAAGGCCGAACCCGTCCGCGCCGCCTTGCTCGGTCCGCTGTCGACGGCGTGCCCGGCGTCGGTCCTGCGCACCCAGCCTCAGGTCGCGCTCCATCTCGATGAGGGCTCGGCGGGCGCCCTCGGGTGGGAGTGACGGGGCCCCGGGCCGAGCTACGTCGGCGCCTGATCGCCCAGCCAGCGGTCAAGGAAGGGGTAGGCGGTCGTCCCGTACCACTGGTGGCCCCCCTCGAAGACGTCGTGGACGATCCGGTCCCCGCTCACACCGAGCGACTCGTACACGGCGCGCAACGTCTCGCATCCCGCCGCCGCCACCGGCGCCGGGAAGAGGTCGTCGTGGTTCCCGCTCTCCACCAACATCGGTCGGGGGGCGACGAGGGCCCCGAGGTCGACGTGCTCGAGTCGGCCCAACATCCCCGGCAGCACCTGCGAGCCACACATGTTCCAGGGCATCTTGTGGGACTCGGCCCACGACGAGAAGTAGCCGCTCACCACGCAGGCCGCCACCCGCTCGTCCCAGGCGGCCAGGAACAGCGTCATCGTGCCGCCGTAGGAGAGCCCCACCATGCCCAGGCGCCGCGGGTCGACGAGGGGATGGGCCTCGAGCACGTCGAGGCAGCGGGCCAGGTCCCACAGATTCTGCGTCAGCGGGTTCTCCCCGGCCATGACGGCGTGGACCAGGTTGGTGTCGCAGATGTAGTGGTCGGGTGGGGTCCAGTCGGCCCGGTCACCGAAGCAGCGCAGGTCGGGGGCGAGCACCACGTACCCCCGGCGGACGAGTTGGACGGCGTAGTCGCCGTTGGGCGCTTCCGTCTCGGCCAACCCGCAGACGAGGGCCTTGCCCGGCCCGTGACCGTGGGCGGCGAGGACGGCGGGGCCGGGGGCGTCGCGGTCGTCGGGGACGAGGAGGTAGGCCGGGACCGACATCGTCTTCTCGGTGTCGAACACGATGGTGTGACGCGTGTAGCCCCCGCACGGGACCGACTCGAGCGTCTCGAGGGCGAGCGGGACGCGACCCGGCAGCGGACCGAGGAGCTCGTCGAGGCGCGCCCGGCACCGGATCCGCCACGCTCCGAGCCCCGGGTCGCCGGCGGCGGGCAGGGGGTCGGCCAGCCGCTGCTCCTGCAGGCGGACCATCCACGAGTACCAGGGCGAGAAGTTCCGCCGCGGGGCGGGGAGATCGAGAAACGACGGCTCAGGAAGTGACAAGGGGCTTCCAGCTCTGGACCACGACCCAACAGGTTCCCTGCGTGATCTTCTGGTAGGTGAGCGCGCAGGCCGAGGAGGCCGGGACGTTGTTGTGCAGCTTGACGACCTGATACTGGTTGGGTCCGGCGTACTTGCCCGGCCCGTAGCTCAAGGTCGGCGAGTAGGTGCCCTGGAAGTTCTTGATGCTCGCCATCGCCTTCACGAAGCTGCGCCGCGTCAGGTGGCGCCCGGCCTTCTTCGCCGCCGCCGTGAACAGCTCGATCCCCTGGCACCATCCGGCGGTGGGCCCCTGTTCCTCGATGTAGGGCGAGGCCTTCTCTCCGTGGATGAGGGTCTGTCCGGAGATGGGCTTGGGATTGGCCGCGTGCCAGATCTTGTAGCAGTTCGCCACACCGGGGTCGTAGCCGCCCCTACCCACCAACGAGGTCGGCCCGTCCACTCCGCCCAATGTCTCGGCCGTGATGCCTTCCTGCCCGTTGAGTTCCTTCTCGTAGGGGATCGGGATGAGCCCGAGCGTGACGTTGATGGAACCCTCGTAGTCCGACAGGAGCAACTTGGGGTAGTAGTGCTGGCTCGATTCGGCCTGCAGGTAGGGAAAGAGGGCGTTGAACGGAATGAGGGGGATCACGGCCGTGATGCCGGCCGCCTGCAGGTGTTGCACGATCAGAGGGGCGGCCGATCCGGTCGAGGCCGTGTCCGAGGGATTGGCCGGGATGGTCTCGACCATCGGTGCCGGGATCCCGGCGCGCCTCAGGTCGGGGAGCAGGTAGGTCTTCAACGCCACCTGGTCGCTGGCGCGGTCCCCGGCCACGATGGCCAGTTTCTTCGACCCCCCCACCAACCCGGCACCCTTGGCCCACGACACCAGGGTGGCCAGGATCGACGCCTGGTCGGGCCCGGTCCACCACAGGTAGGGGGCGCCCTTCTGGGTCCAATTGGTGGTCGTCGTCCACTCGCCGATGAAGGGGGTGTGGCCTTCCTGGGTGACGCACAGCTGGTTGTCGCCCGTCCACGATCCCAGTCCGTCGACCACGGCGAAGACGGCCGGGTTGCCCTCGGTCCACTGCTTGCACAGGGCGCGCATGCCGGACTCGCTGGTGGGGTCGAAGGGAACGATGATGGGATTGATCTTGCGCCCGTTGATGCCACCGTGGGCGTTGGCCGCTTTCACGTAGGTGTTGATGGCCTTGTCCTGGGCCGCGAACTCGGCATCGCCGGCGAACCCGAAGTTCGAAGACAGAGACGCCAGGTTCGATACGGGGAAGACCACGTTGATCTTGGTGCTGGTGACCCCCCGGCTACTGGTGCTGGCGTGGTCCAGGGCGTTGACGCCGGCGGACACGGTCGACGCCGAACTGGCCGGCGGGCCCACCGAGACCGCCACGACCGATCCGAGGAACACCCCCGCGACCATGACGCCGGCGCTCATCCGGCCACCCACCAGCCGGCTCCTCCGACGACGGCGTGCGCGGGTGGAACCTCGGGGGTCCGACTTCGCCATTGCAACAGCCTCCTCGTGGCCGAGCGTCCGCGACAAGCCAGGACGCGCACCGTTCTCGCCGGTCGACACGATAGGCGGCCCGCTCGAGACGCACCGGGCGGGTTGTGACCGGCGGTCGGCTGAGGCAGCATGGTCTCCGTGGTTATCGCGACCGATCTCGACATCAGGCCCGTATCCCCGGTCATCGGGGCCGAGGTCCACGGCCTCGACCTGGCGCGGCCGTTGGGAGACGCCGTCGTGGCCCAGGTCCGAGCGGCGCTGGCCCACCACCTTGTCCTGTTCTTTCCCGATCAGGATCTGAGCCCCGAGAAGCAGACGGAGTTCGCCCGGCAGTTCGGTGAGGTCACGCCGGCCCACCCGGTCATCGCCTCGCTCGAAGGCCATCCCGAGGTGCTGCCCATCGACGGCCGCGAGGACCGCGCCTCGTGGTGGCACACCGACGTCACCTTTCTCGCCACCCCTCCCCTCGGATCGATCCTCCACATGCGCCAGGCCCCGGACGTGGGCGGGGACACGATGTGGGTGAGTCTCCAGGCGGCGTACGACGCCATGTCCGAGCCCATGCGCAAGTTCTGCGACGGACTGATCGCCTGGCACCACGATCCCTGGTTCGCCGCCGATGTCGAGGCCAACGGGGGCTACGAGTGGGACGGCAAGCGGCACGAGAAGTTGCTTCCCACCTCGCATCCGGTGGTCCGCACCCACCCCGAGACGGGGCGCAACGGTCTTTTCGTGAACTCGCAGTTCACGCGTTTCATCGAGGGCTTCTCTCCGCTCGAGAGCTCCACCCTCCTCGATCTGCTCTACCGCCACTGCCAGCGCCCCGAATTCGGCTGCCGCTACCGCTGGAAGGTGGGTGCCGTCGCTTTCTGGGACAACCGGGCCACTCTGCACTACGCCCTGGACGACTACGGCGACGCGCTACGTATCGCCCACCGGGTGACGCTGCGCGGCCCGCGCCCCTACGGCCCGGCCCGGCCCCTCGACACATCCGCCTGAGCAGCGCTGTCGGCCGACGCGGCGCGGCGCCGTGGGCCGGCGCTCAGGTGACGAAACGGCCGGCGTAGCTGTCGTCAGGCTCGTAGGCCACGCCGTCGGCGATGAGAGTATCGACGTCCCCGTCGCGGTAGCCGACGTCGCGCAGGATCTGACGCGTGTGCTCCCCCACGCGCGGAGGCGGTCCGGCGATGCGGCCGGGTGTCGCCGACAGCTGGATCAGCTGGCCGAACTGCCGCAGCCGTCCGAGGACGGCGTGCTCGTAGTCGGCCACGAGCCCCAGTGCGGCGTTGCCCTCGTCGCGCAGCAGCGTCCGGCCGTCGTCGGTGTCGACGGGTACCTCGTTGGCCACCCCGGCGTGGTCGAGGATCCCCGACCACTCGACCGCCGGCTTGGTGAGCAACACCGCCTGGAGCTGTTGCTCGAGATCCATCCGGTGCCTCGCCCGGGCCGACGCCGTCGAGAAGCGCTCGTCGCCGATGAGCGGGCCGAGATCCAACGCCGTGCACAGTCCCCGCCACTGGTCGTCGGTGACGGCCGCCACGCAGATCCATCCGTCACCGGCCGTGCGGTACAGCCGGTAGAGGGCGTCGGTGCCGTGGAGCCCGGTGTCGAGACGGGGCCGGTCCCAGACGGCCCCGTCGGGCCCGGTCCAGGCGTCCGAGGTGAACACGATGCCGCCGTCGTGCAGCGACGTCCACAGCTCCTGACCCTCACCGGTGCGGGCCCGGTGGACGAGGGCCAGCAGGACGCCGACCACCGACAGCATGGCGTTGGCCGTGTCGCACATGCCGAACCGTAGGTAGAGGGGGTCGTTCCCGTGCGCAACCGCGCCGGCCTCGTACTCGATGCCCGACGACGCCTGGTAGAGCGGGTCGAGACCACCGAAGCGGCCGAGGGGGTCGGCCAGGCCGTAGGCGTAGGTGTTGCAGTAGATGATGTCGGCCCGCAGGGCGCGACAGGCCGGGTAGTCGATCCCGAGCCGCGTCGCCACGCCCCGGGTCATGTTGTGGTGCACGACGTCGGCCCCGGCCACGAGCCGCGTGGCCGCCTCCCGTCCCGACGGGTGTTTGAGGTCGAGGGCCACCGACCGCTTGCCCCGCTGGCAACCGATGAAGGGCTTGGCCGAGAAGCGCATCGCGTCACCCGTCACCGGTTCGACCTTGATGACGTCGGCCCCGAGGTCGGAGAGGATCATGGGGCCGAAGGGCCCGGCCAGGTACTGGCCGAAGTCGATGACACGGACGTCTCCGAGTGCGAAGGGGGTGGACACACCGCCGGCCGCCGGCCCCGACGGCCCCGACGCGGCCGACGCGGCCGACGCGGCCGACGCGAGCACGTCGTCGGTGTGCTCGCCGGGGCGCGGTTGGGGACCGCGCACCGCCCCCGGGGTGCCGAGGAGATGGATGGGCACCCCCATCTGCCGGGTGGCGCCGACGTCGGGGTCGTGCACGGTGGCCACCATGTCGTTGGCGATGGTCTGCACGTGGCGCAGGACGTCGGGGGCCGGCCCCACCACCTCCGCCGCGTGGTTGGCCCGGCGCAGTTCCTCCACCAGCTCGGCGGCGTCCCACGACCGCATCCTCTGGCGGCGCCGGACGTCGAGCTCGGCCCGCTCCGACGGCGACAGGCCCATCAGGGTGAGGATGTCGGGGGCGCCCTCGAGACCGATGACCTCGTCGAGCGTCTTCGTCGGGGGCAGACCGGACATGACCGAGATGTGGATCCATCGCCCCGCCGCGCACTCGAAGAGCATGGTCTGGTGGATGCCGGGCGGATACGTCTTGGCCATGAGCTCGTGGTACCCGGACGGGGCCTTCTCGACATCCTGGTAGAGCTGCGTCGTGTAGAGCAGCGCTCCCTGCAGCAGTGACGTCTGCACGTGCTGTCCCCGTCCGGTGCGCTGGCGCGCCCACAGGGCGGCCAGCGCCCCCGCTCCCACCAGGAACGCCGCGCCCATGGAGGGGACGGGCATGTGCAGGAAGATGGGACCCGGCCGCCAGCCGGGCTGGGCCCACATCTGGCCGCTGGTGGCCTGGACCTGGGCGTCGTACGAACGACGGCCGGCCTGGCGGTGGCCGGGGGGGTAGGCCGGGCACGACACCAGGATGATCCGGTGGTCGATGGCCCGCAGGTCGTCGTAGGAGAAGCCGAGCCGTCCGGCCACGTCGGGACGGAAGCTCTCGACGACGACGTCGGCGCTCGCCGCCAGCCGGTGGAAGTCCGCCCGTCCCTCCTGCGAGGTGAGGTCGACGATGACCGAGCGCCGGCTGCGGTTCCAACACCGGGATCCCTCGTACGAGCGGAAGGGGTCGCCGCCGGGGGGCTCCACCTTGATGACGTCGGCCCCGTGCTCGGCCAGGAACAGTACCCCGAGGGGTCCGGCGATCCCCTGGGACAGATCGAGCACGCGCAGGCCGTCGAGGGCGCCCACCGTCATTCCGTTGGGGGTGCCTTCGGGAGCGACGACGGCGCCGCCGGCCCCGAGACGTTGATGGCCTCCTCGCTCGCCCCCAGATAGGCGGCCAGGGCCCGGGGATCGCGTCGCACCTCGTCGGGGGTTCCCGACGCCACCACCTCACCGGTTTCCATGACCACCACCGTCGAGCACAGTTCGAACACGAGCGGCACATCGTGCTCGACGAGGAGAATGGTGGAGTCGGTCACCTCGTGCAGCCGGCGCAGCAGTGGGATGAACGCCTCGGCCTCCCGTTGGGCGATGCCGGCTGTCGGTTCGTCGAGCAGAAGCAGCCGGGGGTTGGCCAGAACGATGGAGGCCAGGTCGACGACGCGGCGCGTTCCCGTCGACAGGTGCGCGGTCGAGTGGTGGCGGAATCTCTCCAGCCCGAACGAGCCGATCACGCCGTCGACGGCGCCGCGCTTGGCGTGCTCGGCCCGCCGGGCCCACGGCAGTTGCAAGGTGGTGGACAGGATGTCGATCCGGTACCGGGCGTCCTCGCACAGCAACAGGGTGTCCTCCACCGACAGCTCGGGGTAGAGCCGGCAGTCCTGGAACGAGCGCACGATGCCGAGCCGGGCCCGCTCTTCGGGGATGTAGTCGGTCAGGTCCTCGGTGTCGAGGCGGAGCTTCCCGGCCGCCGGGGAGACGAGGCCCGACACGGCGTCGAGCAACGTCGTCTTGCCCGAGCCGTTGGCCCCGATGAGCCCGACGATCGAACCGGCGTCCACCGACAGGCTCACGCCGGCCACCGCCCTCAGGCCGCCGAAGGCCACCACGACCTCTTCGATGTCGAGCCGGGCCGGGCCGGCCGCCGCCGCCGCCCGCCCGCCGGGAGGGGTCACGGCTCCACCGTGGTGAGCGCACCGGCCCCGGCCGGGCTCCGCCGCCCCTGCGGGGCGTCGGCCGGGCCGGCCGACACCGAGCGCGCCGGGTCGAGGGGCGGCGCCCCTCCGCGCCGGGCCTGCAGCTGCTCGACGGCCCCGGAGACGAGATCGCCGAAACTGTGCAGCAGCTGGGCCAGGCCGCCGGGCAGATAGAGGATGAAGGCGAGCAGCCCGACGCCGCTCGTCAGGAACTCGACGGTCGGAGAGGCCCCGAAGATGGCAGGCAGACCCTCCAGGTAGAGCGCACCGAGGAGCGCACCGGGGATCGAGTCGAGTCCGCCGATGACCACCATCGAGACGACCAGGATCGAGAAGGTCGGGTCGAAGGTGCTGGTGCTTATGCGCTCGGTGGCGAAGGCCAGGCACACGCCGGCATAGCCGGCGATGAAGCCCGACAAGGCGAAGGCCAGCAACTTGGTCCGCACCACGGGGATCCCGGCCGAGCCGGCGGCGATCTCGTTGTCGCGCACGGCGATGAGACGACGGGCGATGCCCCGGTCACGCCAGACCCGGACCATGACCACGGACACCACGAGGACGCCGAGCGAGAACCAGGCGAAGGCCTGCTCCGACGAGAGGCTCAGACCGAACAGCGAGGGCCGCGCCAGAAGGGTCGACTGCGGGTTGGGCAGGCCCGAGCAGATCTGCTTGTGGATGAGGGGCAGGGTGAAGCACGAGGTGGCCAGCACCGACGTCTGCATGAACAGGGCGAAGCCCAGGGTGCTCACGGCCAGGTAGAGGCCACGGATACGCAGCGCCGTCAGGCCGACGAGCACCGACACCAGGGCGGTGGCGAGGCCGGCGACGGGCAGGAGCACGATCAGGGGCAGGCCCGATCCGATATGCGAAGCGATGTCGGCGCCGACGGCCACGAAACCGAACTGGCCCAGGGAGACCTGGCCCGACCATCCGGTGAGAACGGTGAGCGACAGCGCGATCACGCCGAAGATGCAGATCTGCGACATGAGATAGGAGTGGCCCACCCCCACGAATAGCGGCAGCAGGGCGGCCACCAGCAGGCTGATCCCCACCCCGGTCGAACCCACCGTCTTGCGCATGGCATGGGTCGTTCTTCGGAAGGCGGCAGTCCCCATGGCCCACGACGACCGCTCCCCGACACGGGCCCCCTTCTGCAGAGAGGCGGCCCGCAGCAGCAGGGCCCCCTGCAGGAGGATGAACAGGATCAGTTCGACGGTGGCGGGCCCCGACGAGGGGTTGGTGATGTTCCACTGCAGCGCGTCCAGCACCACGCCGACACCCACGCCGGCGATGAAGGCGACGGGCAGGCTGACCATGCCGCCTATCAGTGCGGCCAAGAGCGCCAACAGCAGCAGGTCGGGACTGAGCACCTCGGTGAGCGCGCTCGTCTGGCTGGGCGAGGCCAGCACGGCGGTGACGGCGGACAGCGCTCCGGCCAGGGTCCAGGCCACGGTGGACGTCCGACGGACCCACACCCCCGACAGCCGGGCCGACTCGGAATTCTCGGCCATGGCCCGCATGGCGAGTCCCCACGACGAGAACCGGATGAAGGCGGCGAGGGCGATCACGACGATGGGCGCCACGATCAGGGTGAGAACGTCACCGGGGGAGAAGAGGAAGGTGCCCACGTGGAAGGTCCAGTCGATGGGCACGGGAAAGGGCTGGAAGAGCTTCTTGGGCCTGATGAAGGGGAACACGGTGAAGAGGAAGAGGACCTGCGACAGGCCGATGGTGGCCACCATCACCATCACCCGGGGCCGGTTGAACAACCGGCGCAGGATCAGCTCGGACAACGCGCCCACGGCGGCGGCCAGGGCGACGGAGATGACGAGCGCCACCCAGTAGTTGAAGCCGAAGTCGTAGAAGAGCTTCACCAGGAACACGGCCGCCACCACGCCCAGTTGGCCCTGGGCGAAGTTCACCACCCGGCTGGTCCGGTAGATGAGGACGAGGCCCACGGCCAGCAGTCCGTAGTCGAGACCGAGGATGGCGCCCTCGAGGACTATGGACGGGGGCAACGACACGCGTGTCTCTCAGTCCGTGGCCGCGGCGGCACCAGTGAGGAAGACCGGTCGCAGCAGGTCGTCGCGATCGAGCAGCTCGGCCGTGGGACCGTCGAAGCGGACCTCCCCCCGCTCGATGAAGAAGGCGTGTTGGGCCAGGCTCATGGCCCGGTTGACGCTCTGCTCCACCAGGATCACCGTGGCGCCGTCGGCGTTCACCCGGCGGACGATCCCCATGAGACGGTCGACGGTGAGCGGCGCCAGGCCCAGGGCCAGTTCGTCGATCATGAGCAGCTTGGGCGTGGTCATCATGACCCGGGCCAACGCCAGCATCTGCTGCTCGCCCCCCGACAGGGTGCCGGCGGGCTGGTCGAGGCGCGTTTCTAGCTCGGGGAAGGCGGCGACGGCCTCGTCCAGCGCGGCCCGCGCCCGGGGGCTGTCACGGCGGAACGAATACTCCCCCACCCGCAGGTTCTCCCGCACCGTCAGACCGGGGAACGTCATCTTCCCGCCCACGAGCAGCGCCACACCCTGGTCGATGATCTGCTCCGGCTCGAGGTAGGTGCAGTTGACGCCGAAGATCCGGATCACCCCGCGGTGCGGATGATCGAGCCCCGAGACGGCGCGCAGCAGCGTGCTCTTGCCGGCCCCGTTGGTTCCGAGCAGCGCCACGATGGCCCCCTCGGGCACCTCCAGGTTGATGTCGAACAGAACCTGCTGGGTGCCGTAGAAGAAATCGAGGTTGTGGATCTGCAGGGCCGGGATCTCGCCGCCCGACTGGCGACGTTTTCCTTCGGCGTAGCGCTCGAGGACGTCCTCGATGACGAGGGTGATGTCCCGCCGGACATAGCGGGACCCCACGGCGAGGAGCGCACCCCCGATGACGCAGACGGGGCCGATGAGGGTGAGGGCGGTGGTGACATTGGTGGAATCGCTCACCGCCCCCAGGATGATGCCGCCGGCGAACCCTCCCAGGATGGCCGAGTAGACGCCGAACATGGCGAAGCAGATGGACCGCATCTCGGCCGGCGCCGTGGCCGCCAGTGTCTGGAAGATGGAGATGGCGATGGGCGCCACCGCCGCGTTGGCCAGGAATTGCAGGGTCACCACCATCCACAGATTGGGCATGTACAGCGAAACGCTGAACAAGGTCCCGTAGACGGCGATGCAGACGCCGGCCAGCACCAGCGGCGCCTGGGGGGCGCGGCGGAAGAGGCGGTCGCCCACCGTGTAGGCCACCGGCAGCCCGAGGAAGGCGGCCAGGCCGATGATGGAGTTGATGACGCTGCGGTGGCCGGTCGACTGGTGCCACACCCGGACGAAGTAGAGGTTGCCGAACAGCGACGCGCTGATGCCGACGAAGCCGAGCACGGCCACGGCCACCAACTGGTAGTAGAGCGAGCGGATCCGCAGCAGCCGGGTCACGGCCGATCCGAGCAGCACCCGGGGGGCCTTCTGCTGCTGGGCGTGGGTGTCCATGCCCGAGGCCTTCAGGATGTGGCTCGATTCGTTGGCTCCCTTGTCCGGTTCGTGCAGGCTGAACAGGGCCAGGGCGATGGGCACGCCCGCACCGGCCACCACCAGGCCCCACCGCCAGTCGTGGGTGTAGGTCACGATGGACCCGAAGATCAAGATGCCCACCGTCTGGGCGATCGGGTCGGCCAGGTAGTGCCAGCTGAACACCCGGCTGCGCCCCTCGGTGGGGTAGGCGTCGGCCAGGAACGAGTTGTGCACGGTCTGGTTCACGCTCACGCCGAGCGAGGCGAGCAGGTACAGGAAGACGAACCACCAGATGTTGGGGGACAGGCCCATCAGGGTGCCGAAGACGCAGAAGATCAGCAGGGCCACGGCGGCGACGACCTTGCGCGATCCCCGGTCGGCCCACAGTGCCAGGGGCACCGCCCACAGGAACTGCGACACCGACGCCACGAAGGCGACGGCCCCGAGGCCGGCGTCGCTCAGATGGAAGGACTTCTCGAGGTTGTTGCCGATCAGGTTGATGCCGGCCCCGAAGGTGCTCGGGACGATGGCGGCCACGGTGAGAAGCACGAGCGGGGCGTAGCCACTCGCCCGCAGGATCCCGAGCAGGGGTGGGGGCTTTCCCTCCCCGGTGCCGGGGATGACCCCGATCTCGGCCTCGCTCACCTGGTCCGGGAGCCGGGTGACAGCCTCCTTCAGCAGCTCGTCGGGAACCGTGAACTCGAACAGCGTCCCCTCGGACATCCACGCGACTCTATCCCTGACACAGCCGTCAGAAACAGGCGAGCGGGCCGTGATCAGGCGGCGGTGACTGCCGTCATCACGTGGCGGTGGCCACCGTCATCGTCACGTGGCCGTGGCCACGGTGAGAGGTCCCTGGGGCAACACGCAGACGCGTGCGCCGGGGCCGGCGTGGTCGAGGGCCCGGGCCACCGCGGCGGTGACGTCGGCCACCGGCCGCAGGTGGGCGGCGCGCACGGCGTCGTCGTCGAGGCCGTCGCTGTGCAGCCAGATGTCGCTGCGTCGCAGGACGCGCGCGAGAACCTGGACCTGCCACCGGTCGGCCTCCGACGGCCCCGACCGGTCGGCCAGCGCGTCGCGATCGGCGGCCGCCGCGAGCAGCCGGGCGAAGGCGCCGCCGGCCGGTAGCCCGTCGACGCAGGCGGCCGCCATGACCACGGTGCCGCCGTCGGCCACGACCCGTTCGGCCGCCGCCATCCCCTTTACCGCCTGGTAGAGGTTCCGGTCGAGCGGGTAACCGGCGTTGGTCGAGAGCACCACCTCGAAACGGCCCGTCACCCGCTGCACGGCCGTCCGTTCCACGAAGTCGCAGGCGGCGCGGTGCCCGTCGGGCAGGGGCCCGGCGAAGACGGCGGTCAGTTGCCGGCGGCTGTTGATGGCCACGTCGATCGACAGGCTGGGCGGCGCCAGGGACACCGCGGCGCGGACGAAGTCGTGCACGGGGTTCCCCTCCGTCACGAGCCAGGTGGCCCGTTCGTCGGCGATCCGGGCCGGGCTGTGCGCTTCGAGGATGGTCTCGGTGGCGGCCAGCCCCGGACAGACCCCCTTCGGTCCCCCGCTGAAGCCGGCGAAGAAGTGGGGCTCGACGAAGCCGGTCAGGATCCGGACGTCGGCCTCGAGGTAGCGGGGGTCGATCAGCACGCGGGCGCCGTCCACCATGCCCACCTCCACGTGGGCCCCGTCGTCGGCGCGGTGGTCGTGGACGCGGTAGCGGCCCACGATCTCGTCGCCCAACAATTCGGCCATCTCGGCCGCCGCGGCCCGCCGGTGGGTCCCGGTGGCGCACAGCAACGTCACCCGGTCGGGCCCGGCGCCGAGCCGTTCGAGCTCGGCCAGGAGCGGCGGCAGCACCGTCCGGTTGGGCATGGGCCGGGTGAGGTCGGGAAAGACGACCGCCACCTCCGACCGGTTGCCGATCAGATCGGCGAGCGGCGGTCCCGCCGTCGGCGCCCGCAGCGCGGCCAGGACGGCGCCGGCCTCGTCCCCGAGCCCGGGCAGATCGGTGGGGCTGATCACCTCGGCCCCGTCGGGGACCCGGGCCACCAGGCCGGCGCGTCCGTAGGCGAGCCGGACCTCTATCACCGGTCCACCTCTTTCACCGGTCCACCTCTTTCACCGGTCCACCTCTTTCACCGGTCGCCCCCCAGGTCGACGACGGCCGCGGCGGCGGCGTCGGCGGCGCCGCGCCACCGGGCGTAGCGGGCCACGGTGGCCGGGTCGGGCACCACGGTGTCGGTGACGGGGTCCATCCGGTCGAGCTCGTAGCCGGCCCCGGTGGCCTGGGCGACGAGCAGGGCGGCCCCGGCCGAGGCGGCCTGGCCCGAGCGGCGGCGGACGGCCGGGAGCCCGGTGACGGCGGTCACCACCTCGACCCACGGGTCGGTGCTGCCATCGGCGCCGGTGAGGGCCAGGGCGGCGGCCGGCGCAGCCGTGGCCTCCAGACAGCGTTTCACCTCGACGGCCACCGATTCGACGGCCGCCCGGGCCAGGTGGCCGGCGTCGTGCTCGAAGCCGAGCCCCACCCATCCGCCCCGGGCGCGGGGCCGCCACCAGGGGGCCCGGGCCCCGCCGAACCAGGGCAGGGCGATCACGCCGGCGGCGCCGGCCGGGGCGTCGGCGGCCCGGGCCATCAGCACGGCCGGTCCGAGGCCGGTGAGGTCGGACAACCAGCGCAGCATCGAGCCGGCGGCCGAGAGGCCCCCTTCGAGGAGGAAGCCGTCACCGGCCGCCCGGCTGACGACGACCCCGTCGGGCACCGGGTCGGGAAAGGCGGCGACGGGGACCGAGACGTTGGCCGTCGTCCCCCACGAGACCATGGGCCGGTCCGGCCCGGCGCCCGATCCGAGGACCTCGCAGGCCCGGTCCCCGGCCCCGACGACCACGGGCACGCCGGCTGGAAGACCGAGCGCGGCCGCGGCCCGGGGGGAGAGGGCACCGGCCACGGCGTCGGGGGCGACCACGGGCGGCAGCCGGTCGCCGATGCTCCCGATGAGGGCGGCCACGAGCGCGCCGGCGGCGTCGCAGAGGCCGGCGGCCGAGACCATGGTCCGGTCCGTCACCACCTCCCCCGTCATCTCCAAGACGATCAGGTCCCGGGGGGTGAGCAGCCAGCGGGCGGCGGCCAGGCGCGCCGGTTCGTGGGCCGCCCACCAGGCCCCCTTGGCCGCCACGGCGGCACCGTCGAGGACGCCACCGGTGAGCCGCCGGACCGACTCTGTGCCCCCGAGACCCTCGGCCAGCGCCGCCGCCTCGGCCCCGGCCCGCCGGTCGGACCACAGGAGCGCGGGCCCGAGCGTCTCGCCCGAAGCCCTCACGGGCACGAGCGTCTGCCGGGCGGCGGCGAAGCCGACGGCGGCGACGGCGGCGAAGGACCCCGGTGAGCCGGCCCGGGCCTCGGCACAGGCCGCCACCACCGAGGGCCACCAGGCGGCCGGGTCCTGCTCGGCCCGGTCGGCGGCGGGGAACGTGGTCTCGAGAGCGGCCGCACCCCGGGCCCGGGGACCGTCGGCGTCCCAGACGACGGCCTTGGTGGTGGAGCTGCCGAGGTCGAGGGTGAGGATCAACCGCCGTGGACGGCGTCGGCCACCCGCCGGGCCATCTCCGCCGGGTCGGGGTCCTCGAAGACGAGCCGGCCCATCGCCATGCCCGCCGCCCCCCCGGCCATGGCGTCGCGGATCTCGGAGAGGACGGCCGCCCGGTCGCCGTCGCCGCGGGGGCCACCGAGAAACAGCACCGGCACGCCGACGCTCTCGACCACCCGGGCCACGGCCGCGATGCGCTCGGGGCCCGGGGCCACGGCCGGAACGGGAACCTTGAGAACGGGGGCACCGAGGTCGTGGGCGATGACGGCGGCCTCCACGACGTCGTCGGTGCCGCGCGCCATCCGGCCGTCGGACCACGACAGCGATTCGATCAACGCCTCCAGGCCGGCCGACCGGGCGTCGTCGATCACCCGGCCGAGCAATTCGAGGGCGGCAGCGGTGAGCGGGTCGGTCCGGTCGATCCGGGTCATGTGCTTGATGCCGGTGAAGCCGGCCGTTGCCGCCGCCGCCACACTCGTCACCAGACGGTCGTCGAGCTCGAAGGTGGAGCCGGCCAGGCCGGTGCGGTTGATGGACAGGTAGGTGTGCTGCTGCGCCGTGACGGCCCCGGCCGCCACCAGGTCGTCGAGCGGCTGCCGGCTGGCCAGGATGCCGTCGCAGACGGGGAGTGCGGCGGTGAGCGCGGCGAGGTAGGGCCCGTAGGCCTCGATGGTCATCACCCCGCGGGGCCGGTGGTCGGCAGCCAGGATCAGCGCCGGCGGGCGGAGTGTCACTCCAGGCCGGCAGCGCTGTCCAGACCGGCAGAGCGCAGAACGATCTTGGCCAGCGCCGAGAAGTCCTCCCGGCCGTAGCCGGCGGTGGAGGCGGCCGTGAGCACCTGCCGGGAGGTGGCCGTCGTCACGAGAGGAACGCCGGTGCGGGCCCCGTAGGCCATGGCCAGATCGAGATCCTTGGCCATCAGGTCGGTCATGAAGCCCGGCTTCCATCCGTTGGAGGCGGGACTGTCGGCCACCACGCCGGCCACCGGCAGCCGGGTCCGCACCGCCGTGCAGTCGCCGGTCGAGTGCAGCAGCACCTCGAGCAGCTTGGCCATGTCGACACCCGACCGCACGGCCAGCGCCGTCGCCTCGGCCGTGGCCACCATCTGCGCGGCGTAGATCAAATTGTTGCAGAGCTTCACCACCTGGCCCATGCCCGGTCCGCCGACGTGGACGATCAGCCCGGCCACGGCGTCGAGGACGGGACGGGCGTCGTCCAGGGTGGCGGCGTCTCCGCCCACCATCACCGTCAGCGTCCCCTTCTCGGCCCCCACCGTGCCGCCCGACAGGGGGCCGTCGAGATAGCGGGCTCCGGTGGCCGCCACCTTCTCGTGCTGGGCCCGCTCGGCGTCGGGGTCGATGGTGGAGCAGTCGACGACGATGGTCCCCGGACCGAGAGCGGGGACGAGGGCGTCCACCACCTCGACGACCTCGGGGGAGTTGGGGACACAGATGACGATGACCTCGCCCGCTGCGGCCACGTCGGCGACAGTGCCCGCATCGGTGGCGCCCAGGGAGACCGCGGCGTCGATCGGAGGCCGGCTGCGCGACGCCACCGTCACCTGGTGGCCGGCGGCCAGCAGGTTCCGGGTCATGGGCAGCCCCATCGCCCCCAGGCCGATGAATCCCACCTTCATGCCGGGGCCGATCCGTCCGCGGCGAACTGGGGCAGCCACTGGGCCGTGGCCGCCAGCAGCTCGTTCGCCATCGCTTCGATGTCGCGCAGGTCCCCCCGTCCGGCCAGGGGGTCGAGGGCGAAGGCCTGGAGCGCCGTCCGCCTGTCCCCCGTCACCGCCGCCTCCACCGTCAGCTCCTGGACGGCCACCTGGCGGCGGACCCATTCGGCGATGGCGGCCGGGGCGTGCGCCGTGTCACGGCCGCGCATGCCGTCGCCGTCGACCATGCAGATGGACTCCACCACGGCGTCGGCCGGCAGGTCCGGGCACTGGCCGCGGTTGGGCAGGTTGACCGGCAGCTCACGGGACGTGCCGGTGACGAGCGAATCGATGACCGGCGCCACGATCTCGCCCGAGTCCCACGTCTGCATGTCGGCCGTGCCGGCCAGGACGGCGTCGACCTCGGCGATGTACTCGTCCTGGTGCTCGAGCCGGCGCGCCATGGGGGTGAGCTCGATGCCCCAGGACCCGCCCCATCCCGACTGCTCGGTCAGCGCCGACGGGATGAACTCGGCCACGTGGCGGTCGCCGGCGCCGGGGAGGGCGCCGTAGCGATCGAGCAAAGTCAGCTTGAGCGCGTGCCTCTGGGCGAAATCGGCTTTGGTGAAGGGCTCGGCCTCGGGCCGATCCGGTCGCGGCCGCAGCGCCTCCAGTCCGCCCAGTTCGTCCACCATCGCCCGCAGCAGGGCGAGGCCGTCGGCGCCGTCGATGTCGAGGGCGGTGATCACGGGGAAGTGGTTCACCCCCACCACGGTGGGCCGGACGGCGGTGTGGGCGGTACCGAAGGCGATGGCCAGGTCCATGCAGAAGTGGCCCACCTCGTGGCAGAGGCCCACCGTCTTGATCGTCGTCTCCCGGCAGACCGACCGGGTCAGACAGGTCATGGGATTGGTGATGTTCAGCATCCAGGCGTCGGGACAACCCTCTTCCATGTCCCGGCCGATTCCGACCAGGACGGGGATGTTCCGCAGCGATCGGCTGATCCCTCCCGGACCGACGCTGTCACCGACGGACTGCCGGACGCCGTGGGCGGCGGGGATGTCGAGATCGAGGCCCATGGACTCGAAACCGCCGGTGGAGATGGTGACGATGACGAAGTCGGCGCCGTCGACGGCGCGCCGCTGATCGGTGGTGGTCTCCACCGTCATCTTGGTGCCCATCTTCTCGTTGGCCAGACGGGCGTAGGCCTCCATCTTGACGAGCGGCGCGGGGTCGATGTCCTCGAGGACGAGATGCATGTCGGCCAACGGCGCCACGGCGAGCAGGTCGGTGATCAGCTTGGGCGACCACTGGTAGCTCCCGCCGCCGATGATGGTGACCTGCATGCCGATCAGCTCCCCCTCACGGTTGTCTCTCGCGCCTCGTCCGGGCGCACGGTGTCTCGCGCGTGGCGCCGGGTGGACGGCCATCATGCCAGGCCCGGCCCCCCCGATTCCTCCCGTGCCCCGTCGCGCGTCTCGAGCCAGCGGCGGAAACCCGCCGCGTTCGAGTGGACACCGTTCAGGGTCTCGAGCTTCTCGCGCTGGGCCGGATCGACACCGCTCACGTCACCGGCGAAGGCCGTCGCCAGCGCGTCGGCGATGTCCGTGCCCTCGTGCCAGGCCTTCTCGGCCACCTCGGCCCAACGGACGAGCGTCTGCCGCGCCTCCTCGAGGAGACTGCCCGGGTCCGCCACCAGGCCGTAGTGGGCCAGCGCCAGCCCCGTCGGACGGCGCTCGGCGAAACGGCCGAGGGAATGGACGGCCTGGTCGAGGTCGAAGTCGGGCGGGGGCGTGGACGGGCGCAACACGCCGGCGTCGGGCAGCCGGACGCCGACGGCGTCGCCGGCGAAGAGCACGCCGCTCGACGAGTCGTGCAGAGCCAGATGGTGCTTGGCGTGGCCGGGCGAGTCGACGGTGACGAGCACCCGGTCGGGACCCACCCTGATCTGCTCGCCGTCCTCGAGGACGTGGATCCTCTCGGCCGGGGTGGGATCGAGCCGACCGTAGAGGGAGTCGAGGAGCGGGCCGTAGACGCGGGCGGCCGAGTCGACCAGCCGGCTGGGGTCGACCAGATGGCGCGCCCCCTTGCCGTGGACGTAGACGGTGGCCGAGGGAAAGGCCCGGGCCACATCGCCCACCCCGCCGGCGTGATCGAGGTGGATGTGGGTGACGGCCACCCCGGCGAGGTCGTCGGCCCCGACGCCGAGGTCGGCCAGAGCCTCGAGCAGGGCGGGCACCGAGCTCTGGCTGCCCGTCTCCACCAGCACCGGGGAGGGCCCGGTGAGCAGATAGCCGGCCGTCACCCGTTCCCAACCGCCGAGCAGGGTGTCGATCTCGATGACGCCCGGCGCGATCTCCGTGCTCATTGGTTGATCTCGATGACCACCTTGACGTCGTCGGGCTGACGGACGAAAGCGTCGCCGAACTTCTCGAGCGGCACGCTGCGGCTGACGAGACGCTCCAGCCAGCCGTGGTCGGCCTTGGCCAGGGTGGCGGCGGCCGCTTCGTAGTGGCGGAGGTTGGCGTTGACCGAACCCACGATCGACTGGTTGGCCAGAACCAACGTCCGGTTGAGCAGGCCCGCATCCACCGCCAGGTTGCGGCCGCTGGAGGACACACCGGTGAGACAGACGATGCCGTTCGGTCCGATGTGCTCCATGGCGTCGAAGACGAGCGCGCTGACTCCGGTGCACTCGATGACCACGTCGGGCAGGGCGCCGATGTCCTCGATGGTCCCGGTGTGGTAGCGGGCGCCGAGGGCGGCGACCAGGTCGGGTTTCGGTCCGGTCCTCACCTGGTCGAGAACGTGGACCTCCATGCCCCGCTGGACGGCGATCAGCGCGGCCAGGAGCCCGATGGGCCCGGCCCCGGTGACCACCACACGCTGCGGTGCCCAGTGGGCACGTCCGCCGATCCGGTCGACCTGCTCCCAGGCCTTGGCCACCACACTGGTGGGCTCGAGGAGGACGCCGCAGCGTCCGAGAGCGGGGTCGATCTTCACCACGAAGTCGGTCTCGATCCGGTAGCGCTCCGAGCAGTAGCCGTCGCGTTGCTTGATGCCGCGCTCGGTGTACTGGCCGTTGTGACAGAAGTCCCACTCGCCCACGGCACAGTTGCCGCAGGGCACGGGGTCGGGGCGGCGGACGATGCCCACCACCAGGTCTCCGGCGGCCACCGGGGCGCCGGCCGGTGCCTCGAGGACGCGGCCGAGCGATTCATGACCGAGTACCAGCCGCTCCCGCCCCGGCGGCGGCCAGCCGTAGTCACCCGAGGTGATCTCGATGTCGGTGCCGCACACACCCACCGCCAACGTCTCCACCAGCACCGGCCCGTCCGGCGGCGGCGGCTCGTCGATGTCGTCGAGCCGGGCCGACCCCTTCGTCAAGGGGAGAACGGTGAGGGCCTTCACGTCCGCGTCCCCATCGTCGGGCCTCTCATTTCCGGGCCTCTCATTTCCGGGCCTCTCACGTCTGGGCCTCTCAATTCTCTCTTTCGTTGCGGTGCTCTCATTGCGGGGCCTTTCCTTTCGGGGTCCTCTTCCAACCGGTACCGGTCCTGGTCCGGGTGGTGGCCCCCTTGTTCCGATTGCCGACGCGCCCGTAGCGCAATTGCCGGAAGTTGGGGCGCCCGAAGAGTGGCATCGACGGAACCAACGCGGCCGCCTCGCCCGGCTCGACATGTCCGCTCAGGTTGTAGGCGGCGTTCACCAGTGACACGTGGGAGAAGGCCTGGGGAAAGTTGCCCACCTGGCGCTTGGCCACGGCATCGTACTCCTCGGCCAGGAGGCCGACGTCGTTGCACAAGCCGATGAGACGGTCGAGCAAGGCCTTGGCGTCGTCGTGGCGGCCGAGGAGATGGAGACAGTCGGCCAGCCAGAACGAACAGGCCAGGAATGCGCCCTCGTGGCCGGACAGTCCGTCCACGTCGTGAGCGTCGGTGGCCCGGTAGCGCAGAACGAAACCGTCCTCGGTCAGGTCGCGCTCGATGGCCTCGATGGTGGAACGCACCCGGTCGTCGGTGGCGGGAAGGAATTCGACCATGGGCATCATGAGGAGGCTGGCGTCGAGGGCGTCGGATCCGTAGTACTGGGTGAAGGCGCCTACCTTTGTGTTGAACCCCTCGGTGCAGACCTGTTCGTGGATCGTGTCGCGTATCTCCCGCCAGTGGTCGACAGGGCCCGGCTCTCCGCATTCCTCCACCATCTTGATGGCGCGGTCGAAGGCCACCCAGGCCATCACCTTCGAGTGGGTGAAGTGCCGGCGGGGACCCCGGACCTCCCAGATGCCGTCGTCGGGTTCCGCCCACTGCGTCTCCAGGAAGCCGATGAGCATACGTTGCAGGTCCCAGGTGATCTCGCTCAGGTTGCCCCCCACCTTGCTGGCGACGTACAGCGCCGACATCACCTCGCCGTAGACGTCGATCTGGAACTGGCCGGCGGCGGCGTTACCGATCCGGACGGGAGATGAATTTTCGTAGCCCGGCAGCCAGTCGACCTCCCATTCGTCGAGACGCCGCTCGCCCCCCGCTCCGTACATGATCTGCAAATCGGCGGGATCGCCGGCCACGGCCCGCAGCAGCCAGTTGCGCCAGGCCATGGCTTCCTCGAAATAGCCGCCCCGCATGAGTGACTCAAGAGTCAAGGTGGCGTCGCGCAACCAGCAGTACCGGTAGTCCCAATTCCGTCCCCCACCGAGCGTCTCGGGCAGCGAAGTGGTGGGGGCGGCGACGATGCCCCCGGTCGGGTTGTAGGTGAGGGCTTTCAAAGTGATGAGCGAACGCATGACCGCGCCGCGCCAGGGACTTTGGAAATTGCAGGTCGAGGACCACGCTTCCCACCATGCTTCGGTGTCCTCGGTGGCGAATCGGGCGTCGACCGGTCGGGGCGCCTCCTCATGCGACGGGAACCAGGTCAGCACGAAGGGCACCTCGTCGCCTTCCTTGACCGTGAACTCGGCCACCGTCGTCAAGTCCTCACCGTGCGTGTCGATCGGTGTCCACAAGGTCAGGGCGTCGGGGCCGGCGATGGCCGTGATCAGCCCGGCCACGTGGCGCACCCAGGGAATGACCGTGCCGTAACCGAAACGAATGGCGAGATCCATCCGCATGTCGACCCGCCCGCTCACCCCCTCGACGAGGCGCACCACCTGGGGGTGGTCTTCGCGGATGGGCATGCAGTCGATCAGCCGGACGACGCCGGTGGGTGTCTCGAATTCCGTCTCCAAGACAAGCGTGTCGCCCCGGTAGCGCCTCGTCGTCTTGGGGGCGCCCCCGACCGGTGCGATCTGCCAGAACCCGTGGTGGTCGTCGCCGAGAATCCGGGCGAAACACGCCCCCGAGTCGAACCGGGGAAGACACAGCCAGTCGATGGATCCGTTCCGGCCCACGAGGGCGGCGGTGTGGGTGTCACCGATCAGGCCGTAGTCCTCGATGGGTTGGCTCACGCCCTCATTCTTACCCTGCGGTTCTTCAGTCCGAGATGCACTTCCCCGTTCCCACCCGCCTCGATGACGGCCCCACACGGCTCAGGTCGCTCTGGACCGCGCCCATGGCCAGTGCGTAGCCGACCTTGGGGTTGATCGTCGACCGGGCGAAGACGACGCCGATGACGGTTCCGTCGGGGACCTTGCGGGAGCCGTCGCCCGACGCCACGAGGGGGCCCCCGGAGTTGCCGGGTTGGACGACGGCGTCGATCTGGTACACCTGCCGCAGGGTCTGCGTCCGGCCGTAGATGTCGAGACCCGTCGCCGGGAACGAGGCGGCCACGGCCGCGGGGGTGGCGTTGAAGGGACCACCTTCGGGATAGCCGAGCACGACCCCCAACGTTCCTCGGCCGACATCCTCGGGGTCGATGGTGAGCGATGGATCGGCGAGACCGGGGACGCGTAGCACGGCGAGGTCGAGACGGGGGTCGAAGAGGACGGCGGTCGCCGGATGGTGACCGGACACATCGACCACATAGGGATCGGCGACGCCGGCGACGACATGGGCATTGGTGACCACCAACCCGGGAGCGACGACAAAACCCGATCCTTCCTGGATGACACCGCAACCCGTCCCCGCGATCTGGACCGTCGATCGCGCCGCTTTCAACACCGCACCTTGGACGGCGCCCGATCCGGGGAGCGACACCGGTGGAGCGGCCTCGGGCGGCAGGCCGGCGAACACGATGGGGAACCCTTCCGCGTCGAGGAACGACTCGACCCGGGAGAAGACCGACGGGACGGGCGGGAGGGCGTCGTCGAGGACATGGAGGACGCGCGACCGTTGCAGGGCGGCATCGAGCGTGGTGAAGCGGCTGTTGGCCAGGAAACTCCCCACCAGCCACGACGCCACCAGGGTGGCCACCACGGCCACCGCCACTCCGGCGGCGGCGTCGACGGCACCGAGGCGGACGCGCCGGAGGGCCGTGGCCGAGCGCGCCCCCAGGAAACGACCGACACCACCCAGGATGAAGGCGGCACCGAAGACGACGGCCATGGCGATGATGCTGCGGGTCTCCTTGTTCTTCGCCAGTCCCACGAGCGGCGGCGCCACGAGAGCACCGAGGAACAAACCCAGCCAGAAACCGCCGAAGGAGAGCACCTGGGACGCGGCGCCGAGGCGCAGTCCGTGGATGGCCGACGCCGCCACCAGAACCAGCAGCAGGTAGTCCACCCAGTTCATCGAATGAGATCCTTCCGCAGTTGGAGAGGTCCCGTGTCACGATTGCCCGCCTGGTAGACGACGCGCCGCGGCCGACCATCTTGACCGAAAGCACCCCCGTGTCCGACGACGCCCCCGCTGAGCAGGGCCGCAATCGGACCCCGACGCTGGGATACTGGCCCGGTGCCGGTCATCGACCTCAATGCCGACGTCGGCGAGGAGGCGGGCGGTGCCGACGGCGACACCGCGCTGCTCGATGTCGTCACGAGCGCCAGCGTGGCCTGCGGCTTCCATGCCGGGGACCCGAGCGTCATGCGCCGCACCCTCGGCGAAGCGGTGGCGCGTCATGTGGTGGTGGGGGCGCATCCGTCCTATCCCGATCGCCCGGGGTTCGGACGTCGGGACATGGCGATCTCCCCCGCCCGCCTGACCGACGACCTGCTGTACCAGATCGGCGCCCTCGACGGTCTGGCCCGTTCGTACTCGGCCCGTGTCCGCTACGTGAAGCCCCACGGGGCCCTGTACCTCCGCATGGCCGACGATGACGCCTGTGCCAGGGCGGTCTGCGATGCGCTGCGTGCCTACGGAGACCTGGCCCTGCTCGCTCCCTACGGGTCGCGGTCCATCGCCGTGGCCGAACAGCTCGGGGTGCAGGTCGCCACCGAGGCGTTTGCCGACCGTGCCTATCTCCCCAACGGCCAACTGGCCCGGCGCGCCGAACCGGGCGCCTTGGTGACGGATCCCGACGAGGTGGCAGCGCGCGCCGTCACTCTGGCCGTCGACCACCGGGTGGCGGCCACCGACGGGAGCTGGGTACCGGTGGCCGCCTCGTCGATCTGCATCCACGGCGATTCACCGGGGTCGGCGGCGCTGGCCCAACGGGTGCGCACCGCGTTGACCGACGCCGGGATCGGTCTCGAACCCTTCGTGCGATGACACCGGCCCGGCCGGTGCGCCTGTTCGGCGACAGCGCCGTCGTCATCGATGTCGCCACCGTCGACGAGGCGCACGCCACGGCCTCGTCGGTGGCGGGTCTCGCCGCCGACGTGGATGGTCTCTTCGAATCCGGCATCGAAGACGTCGTCGTGGGATACCGGTCGGTGACCGTCGTGGTCGATCCGACCGTCATCGACATCACGCTTCTCGCCGACACCCTCGCCTCCCGCGCGCCCCGCCGGGCTCGGTCGTCGTCCGGCCGACTCGTCGAGATCCCCGTCGCCCTCGACGGGCGCGACCTCGGTGACGTGGCCCGGATCGCCGGGGTCACCCCGGACCGGGTGATCAGCCTCCTCGCCGGGGCCGATCTCCGCGTCGCCTTCGTCGGCTTCGCCCCGGGATTCGCCTACCTGGTGGGGCTCGATCCGGGGCTGGCCTCTGTCCCGAGGCGGCCGACCCCCCGGCCGGTCGTGCCCGGTGGATCCATCGGACTGGCGGGCGGATTCGTGGGCGTCTATCCCCAGGCCTCCCCTGGCGGCTGGCACCTGGTGGGTCGCACGGACATGCGCCTGTTCGATCCCGACGCCCCGCCGTACTCCGCACTCCAGGCCGGAGACCGCGTCCGTCTTTGCGTCGTCGACATGGAGGGACGCGCCGGCCCTGGGCCGCGGCCCGATGGGCGGGCCCGGCTGCACTCCGACGCCGAACGCGTCGTGGTGGTCGAAGAAGGGGGCCTGCTGTCGTTCGTCGAGGATCGGGGCCGGTTGGGCGCGGCCCGGCTCGGCGTTCCGCGGGCCGGGGCCGCCGACCCGTACGCGCTCCGCGTCGCCAACCGGCTGGTGGGAAACGAGGAACGCGTCGCCGCCATCGAGATGACCGGGCGCGGTCCATCTCTGCGGGTCTCGGCGGCGGTGCATGCCGCCGTGATCGGCGTGACCGACGTGACCGTGGACGGGCGCAGTGTTCCCACCGACACGGTCGTTCCCCTCGGGCCCGGTCAGACGATGACGACGGGAGCTCTCCGTGAAGGACTGCGCGGCTACATCGCCGTGGGCGGGGGGATCGAGATCCCCCTCGTCCTCGGCAGCCGGTCGACCGATGTCTTGAGCGGACTCGGCGCCGGGGCCCTGGCCCGTGGCGACGTCCTCGGTGTCGGCCCGCCCGGTCGCCCCCGCAGCCAACTCCGACGTTCCCACGCGTCACGATCCACCCCCGTGATACGTGTCTTGGTGGGACCGGACGTCTTCCCGGCGGCCACCCTCGAGCGTCTGTTCTCGGCGACCTGGGACGTCGATCCTTCGAGCAACAGGATCGGAGTACGGCTCCGAGGTGGCGTACCCCTCGACGCCTTCCGCCCCAACAGTGACTCGCGGGGCATGGTGACAGGCGCTGTCCAACTTCCCCCGGACGGCCGACCGATCGCGCTGCTGTGCGATCACGCCACCGTCGGCGGCTACCCGGTGATCGCCACCGTCGTGAGTGCCGATCTCGGCATCCTGGGCCAGCTCCGGCCCGACGATGCCGTGCGCCTCGAACCCGTCGATCTGACCGAGGCGCGCCGTGCCCGGGCACGGCGCGAACGTGAGATCAGCAACGGGGTCGTCGGTTGGTATCCCGTCCGCACCGAGTGACGGGCCGCGTGACCGAGAGAGGCCGCGTGACTCAGAAACACGGTGCCCGTTACCCTGGTCCGATGGCACGCATCGATATCCCGGCCGGCGAAGGGGGCGACGCCGTCCAGATCTGGACGCTTCGGCCCGAGATGGGCAGCGCAATCAACCGGTTGGTGGACGCGGCCTACAACAAGAGCATCCTCCCGGTGCGGGTGCGCGAGGCGGCCCGGATGCGCATCGCCCAGCTCAACGAATGCCCCGTCTGCCTGACCTTCCGGGCCGTATCGGTCCAGGAGCAAGGTGTCCAGGAGGACTTCTACGCACACGTGGCCGATCACGCCACCTCGTCGGAGTACTCCGAGCGTGAGCGTCTGGCCATCGCCTACGCCGAGCGTTTCGCCGGCGACCACCTGGCCATCGACGACGCCTTCTTCGTGGAACTCCGCCGCGCCTTCACCGATCCGGAGATCCTCGACCTGACGATCTGCCTGGCCGCCTTCCTCGGACTGGGCCGGCTCCTGCGCACCCTGGGAATCGACGAGACGTCCCTGATCGACGTCTGAGTCAGCCCACAGGGAGGGTCATGCCCCCAGGACGAACCAGGCCACCACCACGTCCTTCTTCGGAGCTTTCGTCAGTTTGATCGTGAAGGAGTCGGCATCGGGGACGGCGGCGGCGACCGCCACCCCCTTGGCCATGGTCTGCACGGTGGCCAGCACCATGCTGGTGGCGGTCACGCCGGGAAAGGAGACGGACACGCTCGTCTTCTTGGCCACGATGGTGGCCAGGCCGCTGCGGGAGAACGTGGCCGGCCCCTGGACCTCGAGGGCGGGACCGCTCCCGTCATTGAGCGCCAGGACCCCGGCGCCGGTGCCCGAGCCCTGGCCTTCCACACCCGGTTTGGATCCCACACTCGCCCCCCGTACGCCGGGCCCCGTCCCCTCGCTGAACCCGAAGACCCCGGGCCCGGCCCCGCGACTGTCGCCCTCGACCCCCGCCCCGGTACCGGCGGTGGTGCCGTAGATGGCTGCCCTGGTGTTGAGGGGGTTCGTGAGCTCGCCCAGGACCCCGTATCCCGTACCCGTTCCGTTGTCGGTGCCGAGCAGACCAGGTCCGGGACCATCACTCTCCCCTTGGACACCGGGCCCGACGCCCTGAGTGAACCCGTACACGGCGGGTTGGCTGTTCTCCGGGTTGGTCACGGTTCCGAGCACCCCGACGCCGGTGCCCGTGCCGCTGTCGGTCCCGAGGACACCGATGTCGGCCCCATGACCGATGATGCCGGTGCTGTAGGTCCCGCCGGGGGCCTCGCCCTGGGGATCGGCGAGGGACGCCCATTCCGTCGTTCCGATCGCTCGTATCCCGGGACGCGGTGATGTGTCGTCGGAACGGGAGTGGTTGTCAGAACGGTTGCCGGCCGGCGTCTCCTCAGACGTCGCCTCCGTCGGCGGGTTCGACTCCTTCTTCGTTCCTCCCCGCACACCCCGTCTCGGGGGCGCGGTGCCGGCGTCGGTCGAACCGGCGGTGGGGTCGGCGGCCGACGCCGCCTCCCCGTCACCGGGGGTAGGCACGATCACATCATCACGCTTCGTCATCTCGGACCCTCTTTGCCGCCTGGCTCCCGGCGTACGCCGGGGCCCCCCTGAGCCGAATGCGAGGTCACGGGCTCCCTCCCCGGAGACCGGACCCACCCGCCTATGAGCCCGAACTATACGGGGAGGCGGCCGTCGCTATCTCATGGACCCCGGAGGAGGGGTTGAGGTGGCCTGGTCGTGCGACCGGTCCACCGGGTCCTCGAGGTGCCGTCGTCGCCCTGTCATCGGTCGAACGGGAACGGGATCCGGGTGGCCGATGGGGGAGGGCGCCGGCGTCAGGACGAGGACGAAGGGAGAGGCGAGACGTAGCCGTCGAGGTGGGCGGCGGCGGCGTTGGGGATGTCGGCCACAACCTGATCGGCGCCCGTCTCCACCACGCTGAATCCGTGGTGGTCACCGTCACCGTTCACGACGTTCGGTCCGCGGTCGCCGCTCGTGTAGCTGGTCACGATGGCGACATGTTGGGCCACGAGGGTGGCAGCGTCGAGTCCGTACACGGCGACATCACCCGGTTGCGGGATGTACCTCGATCCCACCGGGTGCCAGGTCCCGTTGGCCATGCCCCATTCGTAGAAGCTGGCGGCCGACGAGTTGAGGTCGCCGTTGATGTACTGGTAGTCGACTTCGGCCCCGGCCTTCTGCCACACCTAGGCGGCGAAGTCCGCACACCATTCCTCGTCCAGGTTTCCGTTGGCGCAGTCCGCCGCACCCGAGGCCCAGTAGGCGCTGTATTTGTTGCAGTAGGTGTCGGGGGGATCGGTGGCATAGCCGACCTGGCCTTGGGCGATGGAGACGATACGTCCCTGCAATGGGGTCATCGACGTGGGGACGCCACCATGGTCGGCCGACGACGTGGTCGGTTTCCCGCCCACCACCGACAGGGCGAAGCCCACGACGAGCACGGCGATCACGATGGCCACGGTCCCCACGAGGCCCGGGCCGCGGCGTGAGCCCCGTCCTCGGCCGGCGCCCGACGATCGCGATGTGGGGTACCCCGGAGAACCGGGGGGACGACCGCTTCGACCGGATGAGTCGGTGAGAGTCAGGGGGTGTCTTTTCTGCCGTCCTTCCCGACCGTGCCGGTGATGTCCGGACGACGAGGGCGGGAGGTGGGCACGGTGAGGATACCGAGGCGAACGTCCGATCTGACGTCACGCGGTCTCGAGCGAACCAATTCGCCACCCATTCGTCACCCAACTGTGAACACCCTGTGAGCGTTCGCCTGTTCCGGTCGATCGATTCGAGCGGCCCGGACCTGTCGGAGCCGGAGTTCTATCCTCGCCTCATGGTCGATCTCGAAGTCACCCCCCTCACCACGGTCCTGGGCGCCGTGATAACCGGTATCGCACTGTCCCCTGACCTCGACGCCGGATCCGTCACCGTTGTGCGCCAGGCGCTTCTCCGACACAAGGTGCTGTTCATGCGCGACCAGTCGCTCGATCCCGGTTCCCTCACCGGCGTCGCCCGTCTATTCGGCGAACCGACAGAGGCCCATCCCGTCGAACCGAGCGTCGAAGGTCATCCCGAGGTGCTGGCCCTTGATTCCGACGAGGGGGCCCGCGCCGACATCTGGCACAGCGACCTGACCTTCCAGGATCGACCACCCATGGGCGCTCTGTTGCACGCGCTGGTCGTCCCCGCCGTGGGCGGTGACACCATCTGGTCAGACATGTCGGCGACCTATGACGCGCTGTCGCCCACCCTGCGGCAGTTCCTCGACGGTCTCACGGCCAGCCATTCCCCGACCAAGGCGGGGGCTTACTTCTCCCAACGCGATCCGGACGGCGACAAGGCGAGCCGGACGGCGGCGGCGGGACCCACGCACCACCCCGTGATCCGCGTCCACCCTGAGACCGGTCGCCGTAGCGTCTTCGTGAATCCTCTCTTCACCGACAAGATCGACGGACTCCGCCGCGGCGAGAGCGATGCGCTGCTCGAGGTCATCCAACGGCTCGCCACCGCGCCCGAGCGCTTGGTGCGGTGGCACTGGCGCGAAGGTGACGTCGCCTTCTGGGACAACCGGTGCACCATGCACTACGCGCTGCTCGAGTTCACCGGCCCGCGGAGAATGAGCCGCGTGGCGCTCCATGGCGAAACTCCGGTCGGCGTGGGCTCCTCATGATCCGACCCTTTGATCCGACCCTTTGAGCCGACGCTTTGTTCCGACGCTTTGTTCCGACAGTCGCAGGCCGGATATGGAGATGCGTCGGCGGACTTCAGTTGGAAGCGGTCAGTTCGAGCACAACCGGTGGAAGGGCGGTGCCGGTGGTGTCCTCGAGGTGCACGACGAGGGTGAACGTCCCCGCTCTCGTGGCGTCGACAGTGAGCGACTGGGTCTCCGAGGCCGGGCTCGGGCAGGTACCGTTCGACGAAGGGTTGGATGACGGGGTCGTTGCTCCCCCTGGGGCGAAGACCCCACCCGGGGCCGACAACGTCAGCCCGCTGACACTGTCCGCGCTCCACCGAATCGATGTGCTCCCCCCCACGATCTCGGCCGCACCGAGTGTGATCGTGGCCGGTTGCCCGACACGCAACGAGGTTCCGCCGCTCGGAATGGAATAGCCCACGGCCGGCAGCCGACCGGCCGCGAACGATGGCGGACTGGCGGACGGGGCCGCCCCCCACGAGGGGTCGGGCCGGCGAGAGAGCCGGTAGGTGAGCGTGCCACCGGTGGTGATGATCGACGCCGGCAACCAGGGCCGGTCCCACGTACCCTCCGGTGGCGACGCCGACGCCTTGACGCCGACGAGGCAGGGGGATGCGGGCGCCTCGAGCCGGGCACCCGTGATCGTGAGCGCGCTGATGTAGGAAGCGGCGGTCGATGCCTGGGGGGCGTGGAGGACGAGCGTCCGATTGTCGGGCAGGCTGAGCTCGATGTCGGGGAAGAGCGGACTGGCCAGCGCCAGGTCGGCTGTACCCGGGGTCACGGGGTACATGCCCAGGGCGGCCCAGACGTACCAGGACGACAGGGCTCCCAGATCGTCGTTCCCGGGTTCGTCGTCCGGATGGTCGGAGTAGAGGGTATCGGCGATCTTTCTCACAACGGCCTGGGTGCGCCACGGTGCGCCGAAGTAGTCGTACTCCCATGGTGTCCACATGCTGGGCTCGTTCCCGGCCCAGTCATACGGGGCATAGCGCCCAGCGTTCAGATGGGTGAAAAAGGTGTTCAGATCGGCCACCACCTGGGCGTTCCCGCCCATCAAGGCGCCCAGAGCGCCGAGATCCTGCGGCACCGCCCACGTGTACTGGGTGGCGTTGCCCTCCTCGAACCCCAGTTGGCCTCCGTCTTCGAACATCGAGGGCTGAAATGCCGGTCCCTCGGGAAAGCTCCCGTCGGCGTTGCGGGCCTGCACGTAGCCGGTGGCCGGATTGATCAGGTACTCCCAGTTGTGGGCACGTTGCATCATCGTGCTGTAGAGAGAGCGGTCGCCCTGGGCCAAGGCCAACTGGGCGATCGAGAAATCGTCGATGGCGTACTCGAGGGTCACCGATCCCCCGATCGAATAGTCGATCGAGGTGAGATCAAGGGACGCGGCGTCGACATAGTGCTGGGTCAGGTACTGGCTCAGGTACTGCCGTTCGATCTCGAGACCGTGGGGCGACTCGGCAATGTCGGCTCCCTTCACCATGGCCGCCAGAGCACCTTCGACGTCAAACCGGCGCACGCCGAAGGCGTAGGCGGCGGCGATGATCGGGTCGGCCGAGTCGCCGTTCATCTGGGAGGCATCGCCACCGACGATCTCCCACTTCGGGAGCCAGCCTCCCTGGTCGGCGTCGTTCACCAGGGACTGGATCATGTCGCCCGCCTCGTGGGGAGCCACGAGGGCGACCAGCTGGATCTCCGAGCGGTAGATGTCCCATTCGGAGAAGTTGGCGTACTGGACCCGACTGCGGGACCGGTGCACCCGGTGGTCGGGCCCGATCCATTGGCCGTTGTCGTCGCTGGCCACGTTGGGATGCAGGAGCGAGTGGTAGAGCGCGGTGTAGAAGGTGCGCTGCTCGGCCCGTGCGCCCCCGCCGATGCGGATACGGCCGAGCATCGCGTTCCACGTCTTCGTGGCGGCCGCCTCGACCTCGCCGAGCGACCAGCCGCTGTCCTCGACGGCCAAGTTCTGACCGGCGTTGGCGACGGAGACGAACGAGATCCCCACCTTCATCATGACCACGTGATCCGTCGCGGCGTCGAACGACACATATACCCCGCACGCCTTCCCGGCACAGGACCTGCTTCCCGGGGCGACCATTGAACCGTTCCACCCGCCCGCCGACGAGAACGACCGGTTGAAACGGGCCACGAAGTACAGGGTGTACGGGGTTCCCGTGTCGCAGAACTGACCACTCGTCACCTGGCCGGTGATCTCGTTGCTCCCGACGATGCGGAAACTCGCACCGCTCACGCCATTGGCACTCCCGGCCAGCTTCAGAAGCACGTTGGCGTCACGTGTCGTGGGGAAGCTGAACCGGGACAGGCCGGTCCTCGTCGTCACGGCCAGGGCGGTCGTGATGGCCGGGTGTCCGAGGGCCACTTCGTAGCGCCCAGGGGATGCCTGTTCGTGGGAGTGCGAGAACGGGGCGCTCGCATTCTCCGGATCCGCGCCGATAGGGCCGATCGTGGGGAGGACGGGGACGTCGCCGTAGCTGGCGCAGCCGGTACCGCTCATGTGGGTGAGGCTGAACCCGGAGATCCGAGAGTCGGCGTAGGAATAGCCACTGCCACTGATGCGGTCGGGCGTGGTGTCCGGACTCCATTGGATCATCCCGAACGGCAGATCCGCACCCGGGAACTCCCCGACGTTGCCGGGGGAAACGGGCGCCGCACCGGTGCCGGCCAACGGGTTGACGAGGCCGGCAGGGTCGGAGACGGGCACCACCGTGGCAGGGGTCGACGCCGCCGCGGCCCCGGCGTCGACCGTCAGGACGCTCCCGCCGAGGATCGAGGCTGCTATGAGCACCAGCGCGGCGGGGCGCGGCCGATTACTCACACGAGCCCTCTCCCCACGACGCCGAACCTACCAAACGACAGGCCAGACAAATGTTGGCGTGCGGCGTGATCGACAATGGGGCCAGGCCCGATGGCCTGGCCCCATTTGTCGTGATGCAGAAGGAGTTTCTGCGGAACGGTTACGCGCCAGTCGTCAACGCTTCGCCGTCTTTCCCAGCCGGACCGATGCCGCCGGCTTGGCCGTGCCGGCGATCCCGCTGGCGCCGTGTCTCTTGACGCCTGAGGCAGCGCCTTTGCGGGGTGAGGCTGCGGTGTGGCACAGCCCGCTCGGATCGCTGGTCGTGCAGACATTGGCTTCCCAGATGTTGGCGGTGCCCGCCGTCCCGGCTCCGGTCGAGCTGTCCTGGGCGTCGAACGTCGTGTTCAGCCCACTGCTGTTGTGCTCGATGGTGTTGCCACCCGAGGAGCTCGTAGCCAGGATTCCGTCGTTCGTGGATGAGAAAACGACATTTCTCTGCACGGTGTTGGCGTTGGCCGTCACCGCCGTCGA
>Ga0209415_10001795_pt1 | contig 40478 bp, 43 predicted proteins | sample PeaSoiSIISIP2007_FD_187696 | JGI IMG/M metagenome (GOLD analysis project Ga0209415, IMG submission 187696) | Peat soil microbial communities from Weissenstadt, Germany - SII-SIP-2007 (SPAdes) (version 2) | ecosystem: Environmental > Terrestrial > Soil > Wetlands > Peat | place: Germany...
CTTTAGGGGCGGGAGTTCAGACGACGGGGGTTCAGACGACGGGGGTTCAGACGGCGGGAGTTCAGACGGCGGGAGTTCAGACGGCGGGAGTTCAGACGGCGGGAGTTCAGACGGCTGGAGTCGAGACCAGGGGAGGCGAGCACCGAGTCGGCGCCGCCGACGGTGTCCTACGCAGCGGCAGCGTTGGTGTACGAGCGCCTCAGCGCCTCGTCCACGAAGCGCTTGACGGCCGCGGACCAGAAGAACCCGACGTGCCCGCCCGGATAGCTCTCGAATGCGGGCCGGTCCCAGTGCAGCCACAGCCGCCGGGCATGGCCGAAGGTCGACATCCGGTCGGCCAGGCCGGCGAAGATGAAGCGGCGCTCGAGCGGGACCCTGCAGTCCATCGCCAGCGGGGAGACCACCCGGTGCACGTCGTCGGCAGCAGGCCCGAGCACACCGCTGGTGCCGGCCAGACGGGCGATGTCGGGTGGGCTGTGCCGCCGGACCAGGTGGGGGAGGTCGACGACGGGGATCCCGGCGATCACACACGCCAGGTCGTCCTCGAGGGCGGCCACGATCGAAGCCACGAGGCCGCCGAGGGAGTACCCGATCACGCCCACCTGCTCCGCACCCTGCTCCTCGCGCAGCCACCGGATGATGCGCCGCACGTCCCAGGCGGCCTGGGCCACGCCGTGCATGCTGTCGACCATGTCGATGGTCATGAGGTCCTCGCCCCGGCTCCGGCCCGTCGCACGAGGGCCGTGCAGCGGGAGGACGGGGACCACGACGTTGATGCCGCGACGCCCGAGCTGTGAGGCGCGAAACGCCCGGAGGTCCATGGCCGGGTTGTTGCCCATCCCGAGGCCATGCGCGCACACCAGCCACGACCGGTGATGACGGCCGGGGACACGTGACACCCAGGCGTGCACGGTCTGGTTGGCCTCGTGCGCCATCCAGCGGGTCCAGCCGGGCTCCAGCGGGTGCGGCTCCCATCCGCTCGAGAACGCGGCGCGCTCGTAGCCCATGCCGCTGCGGTGCTCCTCCCACGTCTCGATGTCGTAGGGCGGGGGAGGGTCACGGTGGTACTCCGCCGGCCGGTCGATCCAGCCCTCACGGGCGAAGAGGGCCCGCAGGCGCTCGAGGTCTGCCGCCGCCGAGGTGCAGTCACTCTCCTTGGGCAGCAGCTCGGGGTGGCGAAGGACGGCGATGAGCACCTCGTCGAGATACGCCTGCAAAGCCAGGACGGGCGTGGTCCGAACAGGCACCACGGTGTCGTCGATGGCGGCTTCCGCGCTCCGGGTCCTGCTCCTGGCGATGAAGGACGCCACGCTAGGTGCCGCCCGCAACACGCCCGTCAAGCGGGGGTCCCCGGCCGCTCGACGGGCCCCCAGGTAGGTGCGCACGGCCAGGCGCCCCACCGACGCCAGCGACAAGCCGCCCGATGCCGACGCATCGGCGACACCCGAGGCGTCGGGCGCTCTTTCTTCGACGAAGGGGAGGCTGACCCCGTCGAGGAACAGCCCCGGCCCCTCCGTCGCCACGTCGACGTTGGGCTCCCACAAAGGCGCGCTCTCGAGGTCGGTGACACCCACGCCGGGTCGCCCGTTGGTCAGGGGCTCCCACAGAGGTGAGTCCCCGAGCTGCATGGTCGAGGTCGGCGTCTTGGTTTCCGGTTCCCAGGGGAGAGCGTCGGCGAGAGACGGAGCCTGCCAGTCGGGCCGTGGCTCCCACAGCGGAGCGCCGCCGAGGTACGCGCCGGGACCGTCGACGAGCCCGTTGGCCCCCGACTCCCACAGCGAATTGTCGGTGAGGGGCACCCGGGGACCAGGGCCGTCGAGGCCCATCGTCGACACGCCGGTCCCGCCCGCGTTGGCCCGTACGGTCCGGAGCTCCCACAGTGCGTGATCGTCGCGGTCGGTGGCGGCGCTCGACCTCCCGATCCACAGCGCCTCAGCCATGAGCGGTCAGCCTACGACCTGCGATGGTGAATTTCGGGTTTTTCGATCCCCGCTCGCGCGCCCGACGCTCGAACTCGTCAGGAGGTCCCAGGCGACGGAGCGAGACGATCGAGCGCGTCGGCCCTCACGTCACCCGGCGGGCTCGAGGATGACGACAGGGATCTGGCGCGACGTCTTCTTCTCGTAGTCGGCGAAGCCGGGGTAGTCGTGCTTCTGCGCCTCCCAGATGGGCGCCCGCTCGGCGTCGTCAGCCACACGGGCGACAACCGGGATCGTCTCGGTGCCCACCTCCACCACGGTCTCAGGATGAGCGCGCAGGTTGTAGTACCAGTCGGGATTGGTGGGGGCACCGCCCCTGGAAGCGAAGATGGCCAGCGAGTCACCGACGGGGCGGTACATCACGGGGTTGACACGCTCTTTGCCCGTCTTGGCCCCCTTGTGGTGCAGCAGGAGCATGGGCGCGCCCCCGAAGTTCCCCCCGAGCTTGCCGCCGTTGGCGCGGAACTCCTCGATGATCGACGCGTTGAAATCGTTGACGGCGGCCATGTGTCCTCCCCGTGCGTTGTCCCCGCGTCAACACCCGAACCCCGTGTCCCATTCCGACCATCCCGCACGGCGGACACCGGTGTCGCCGGGGGAAGGCCAAACGGCATCGTGGCCCACCTGCCGTAGAAGACGTGGTGCTTCGCCGTGCAAGAGGCCCTTCGGCCCTGCCATCTTCCCCCACCCGATGGCACGATGAAGAGAGAGGGTGATGTGGGCTGTCCCCAGGTCCGGGGTGCTCCTACCCACACTCCGAGGTATCTCGAGGGGTGGACCTCGAGACGAGGGAGGGGGTCGATATGACTCTCATCGACAACAGGGTCAAGGGCACAGACACAGACACCGGCTCAGACACCGGTTCGGACGCACCGGTCAATGGTGATGAACTTGTCCGGCAGGGGGCGATCAAACAGATCCAACGCCGCCGTCACTTCCACATCGAAGTCATCGCGTCGGCCATCGGCATGGCCATTCTCGTGGCCATTTGGGCCGTCTCGGAGTATCACAACGCAGGCGGCTGGCCCACGCAGGGATTCAGTCAGAGCTCTGGTATCCATGACGTGTGGAACTTCTGGATCGTCTACCCGATCGTGGGGTGGATGTTGATCCTGTCGGCGCGTGGCTGGTCCGTGTACGGCCGCAAGCCGATCTCGGAAAGCGAGATCAAGCGCGAGATCGAGCGTCAGACCGGCGCACGCTGAGGCCCAGGACCTAGGCCGAGGCCGCCTGCCGGCGAGCGCTCAGGTGCGGGAGGTGACCACTGCACGTCTGCTCCACGACGTGTCGCTGTTCACGAGAGAGGGAGGAACCACCATGAAGATCGAGTACCTCCATGCTTCGAAGTTCGGCAACGGGGCCCTGGTCGCCGAGGAGTTCAAGAACCAGATGGCCGCCAAGGGTGTCACCGTCAACGTCCATCACATCCGGGAGGTGCGCCCGAAGGCGTTGGCGCCGGCGGACCTGTACCTGTTCAGCTCCCCGGCGCGCCTGGGCAAGCCCATCGGAGGTATGCGCCGCTTCCTGACGAAGGTGACGCTCCCCGCCGGCACGAAGTACGCCCTCCTGGCCACCCACCTTGCCCCGCGACCGAACAAGAAGACCGGACGCATGCCGACAGAGGAGGAATTGGCCAAGTGGCAGCGCGTCATCCCGATCATGAACGAGGTGCTGCAGGGCAAAGGCCTCGTCGAGGTCACGGCGGAAACCGTCCTGGTGACGGGCACAAGAGGACCGCTGGAGGACGGCTGGCAACAGAAGGTGGAGGCCTTCGCGGCCCGGCTCCCTGTCCTCACCAGCCCGGCCTGACCAAACGGGACCGGGAGCGATGGCGGCAGGGATCCTGTCGGGGGACGATGAGATCTCGGAGGTCCAACCATCTATCTCCTCATCGGGGCCGCTTCGTCGACCCACGCGAGACAGTCAAGGAGCCAGTCGATGAGCAAGGTCATTGCGGGGATTACGACGTCGGTCGACGGGTACATCACCGGACCGGACGACGGTCCTGGCTGTGGCCTCGGAATCGGCGGCGAGCGGCTGCACTACTGGGTGTTCGGCGGGCCGTGGAGCTACCAGTCAGGGCCAAGCGGGGAACCGACGGGCGAGGACAAGGCCTGGCTCGACGGTGCGATGGCCGGGACCGGTGCAGTCATCTGCGGACGGGGCACCTATGAAGCAGCCGAGCACTGGGGAGACACCAACCCTTGGGGCCTCCCCTTCTTCGTCGTCACCCATCGCCCCGAGGAGCAGCCACCGGGCGACGACTTCATCTTTGTCGGCAGCGTCGCCGAGGGGGTCGAGAAGGCGAAGGCCGCGGCCGGAGCGAACAACATCTACCTGATGGGCGGCGCCGACATCATCCGCCAGGCTCTCGCCGGCGGGCACGTCGACGAGCTCACGATCATTCTGGCCCCAATCGTACTGGGCGGTGGGAAACGCCTCTTCGAAGGGTTCACCCGATCGCTCGAGCTCGAGCAATTGAGTGTCCGCCAGTCGCAGTTCGCCACGTTCGTCGAATACCGCGTCACGAACTGATCAGGGACCGGTCGAGGACGCCGCCGAGCCCGGAGTTTCGGGGGCCGAGGGGGACCCGGGCAGCTCCAGGGCGGTCCAACGGTCCCGATAGGTCTTGATCTCGATGGCGTTGCCGCTCGGGTCCGCCACCATGGCCTTGCGTTGTTCACGGGGAGTGCCGGCGTAGTCGGTGGTCGGATCGCGCACGAACGGGGTGGCGCTGGCCCGCAGACGGTCGATCAGCTCATTCCACTGGGCCTCGACCAGCGTCACGCCGAAGTGGCGGACCCCGCGCTGATCCGACGACAGCACCTCGGTGGGGCGCTGGTGCAGCGTGACCTGGCATCCGAAGAAGAACACGTCGACATACTGCTCCCGGACCCGTCCGAGCTCGCAGCCCAGGACGTCGACGTAGAACCGCCGGGCCTCGCCGAGGTCACGCACCGGCAGCGAGATGTGGAGGATCGGCTCATCGGGGCGAACCGTCACTGTTCCCTCCTCCTGGTCGGCGATCGTCCGAGCGAACCTCGGGAGGAGCCTGTCGACGACCCCCGGCCGAACTGGGCGCCTCTCGGACGTCGGTACCACCCTCTATGCCACGGACACCGTTGCGCAAGAACAGCACCGTCGATGCCATGGCCGTCGCCAGAAGGAGGTAGGGCACGGCGTCGACCGTCGCCTGAGCGAGGGCGCCACTGGCGGCCGCCGACACGCCTTGGCCCGACGCCCAGGCCAGGTTCCCCAACCCGTACGCCAGGCCGTGATGGAGCTGGCGACGATCGGCCCCGTCGCCGATCATGGCCGCGGCCGGCACGAACAGGGTCCCGAATGCGGGCAGGCCGATCACGAGGAGCGCCACGAGCACCCAGGCGGGCTGCAGCAGAGGGGCGAGCACGCTGACGACGACGGCGGCAATGAGCGAGAGGCGGACGGGGACCAGGCGCCCGCGCCGGTCAGCGAGGTGGCCCACCAACGGGGAGAGCACGACCTCCACCGCCGCCGAGCCCAGGAATGCCGCCGCGATGACCAGAGCTCCGGCACCGAGGCGGTTGAGACGCAGGGGCGCAAGCACGTCGAGGACGCCGAGGGCGAGGCCGGCCAGAAACGTCAGCCACAGTCCGGTCGCGATGGCGGGCTCGGTGATGGCCGGAAGGGCGCTGCGCAGCGTCTGACGGGTGCCCCCCGGCGGCTTGGCGACGAGAAGGGTGGCGACCATCATCGTGCCTCCGGCCACCGTGGCAGCCGCGAAGGCCCTACCCGTGCCCACGTGGCTGGCGACCGCCCCGACGACAGGTCCGAGCAGCGCTCCTCCCACCGCGGCGGCAAACGCCGTGCCCAGTGCGGCCCCGCGGCGTTCGGTCGTCGCCGCGGCGCCGAGCCAGCCGAGGCCTCCCGCCCATGTGCACGCGCCGGCGACACCTTGGACGAATCGGGCCGAGTCGAGCACCAGAAAGGAGTGTGCGTAGCCGAAGACGAAGCTCGACACGCTCATGGCGGCCAGCCCGATCAACACGGTCGGGCGCACGCCGACCCGGCTGGCGAGCATCCCGCTGGGAGCGGCGCCGAGAAGCGTACCGATGGGGTAGGACGCCACCAGGATCCCGGCCTGCGCTTTGGAGAGCCCGAGGTTGTGGACGTAGTGCGGGAGAAGTGGGGTGAGGGCGCTGAAGAACACCGTGTCGACGAACACGACGGCGCTGACGAGCACGACGAGACCGGTCTGCACCCCCCATCGCCCGGGGGTGCCGGCCCGCCGTCTCATCGGTTCAGTATGGTCGCGATGGTGTCCCGGTTCTGTTGAGGCGGGCGAACATCGCCTTCTGCGAGCGGTACAGCTTGGGGAACTCGCCATAGAGCCGCTCGTAGGTGGCGGCGTGGACGGCGTCGGGCTCGAAACGGCGGTCGACGGTGACCAGCCCGGCGACCTCCTCGAGGTTCACCTCGCCCAGGGCGACCGCCGCGAACATGGCCGCGCCCCGCAGGTTGGCGTGCAGCGGTTCTGCCACCCGCTCCATGGTGCGACCCATGACATCGGCGTGGATCTGGCACCACAGGTCCGACGCGGCTCCTCCGCCGATGACGCGCACGGGGTCGAGACGTCGCTTGACGAAGCGCTCCACGGCGTCGTGGAGCCACCGGCTGTTGTAGGCGACACCCTCGAGGACGGCGCGCACCAGGTGCGCCCGCGTGGTGGCGAGCGACAGGTTGTGAAAGCCGCCCCGGGCGTTGCGGTCGTCGACCGGGGACCGTTCGCCGGCCAGCCAGGGGGTGAACAACACGTCGCCGCTCCCCGCCGGCGCGGATGCCGCCAGCGAGGTGAGGGCGTCGAAGCTGGGTGGGGGGGCGTCGAGGGCGGCGTCGACAGGGCCCGCGAGCAGGCCGTCGGCGGGACCGATCACATTGTCCCTGAGCCACTGCAGACAGAGCCCGCCGGTGTCGTGGTTGTCGGCCACCAGGTATCGGCCCGGACTCAACCCGGGGACCGACGCGATCTGGTGGACGGCGTCGGTCTTCTTCATGGGCACGGGACAACTGATCCACGACGTGGTGCTGATGACCAGGTGGGCCCGGTAGTCGACGACGGCCCCCGAGCCCACCGCGGCGGAGTGGAGGTCGGGAGTCCCGGTCACGACGACGATCCCGGGCGCCAGGCCGAGCTGCTCGGCGATCTCGTTGCGGACTTCGCCCACCACCGATCCGGTGGGCACCAGGGGAGGGAGCTTGTCGACGGGAATCCCGGCGCGTCGCACGAGGACCCGGTCGTAGGAGAGGCGCTCGGGCCTCCGGTTGTCGGTCAGCCACGCCGCGGTCATCGAGGCATGTGAGGCCGCCGGCACTCCGGTGAAGCGCATGGACAGGTAGTCGACCGGCTCCAGGTACCACCGGGCCCGCTCGGCCACGGCGGGCTGATCGTGCTCCAGGTGCAGGATGTGGCCGATCGGGTCCGCGCCCGAGGTGGACGGGGCACCGCCGCTGCGCCGCACCCACTGCCACAGAGCCAGGGGTGCGTAGCCCGACACGGGACCCCCCACGGCGCGCCGGGTGTGGGGGGCACCCCGGCCGTCCATCCACATGATGCAGTCGCCCACGGGCCGGCCGTCCTCGCCCACTGGCACGGTGCTCGCCCACTGTCCGGTGCACGACACCGCCACGACCTGCTCGGGACGCACGACCCCGCTCGACATGGCCCGTCGTGTGGCGTCGGCGATGACGTCCCACCACCGCTCGGCGTCCTGCACGGCACCGCCCCCGGGCAGAAGCCGGGTGCCGAGCGCCACGTGGTCACTCCAGGAGATCGCGCCGTTGAGCGACACGAGGCCGATCTTCGGGCCGCCGGTCCCCAGATCGACGGCGAGGACGAATCGCTCGTCGCGTCCGCCGGTCACCCCTCCGGGGGGATCTGCTGGTAGCCGTCCATCATGTCGGCCATGACAGCCTTGATGAAGGCGTCGGCCTCACCGGTCATGCCCCCGGCCACCCCGCCGTAGATCGCACCGGACCGGGGTGCGGCGTCTTTGTGCTCGTGCGCGTAGGAGACCGCGTCGTCGAGGTCGACGGCGAAGGCCTCGGCCACCTCGGCCTGGGTCTGGGGCCTTGTCACGGCCATGTGCAGGGCGTTGGGGTACTGCTGGCCGTTGAAGCGCCATCCCCGCAGGCGCATGAAGTCGTTGACGTGGTACACGTCGAATGCATCGGAGGTGAAGCTGAACAAGAAGGTCGGTCGGCCGAGGATGCGCAGCTCGGAATGCGAACGGACCGCGTCCTGCATGGTCTCCGCCGTCTCGAAGATCCGCCGGGCGTGGTTGCGGTACCCCTCGCGCCCGAAGTACACCATCGATGCCCACGTGGCGGCCAGGAGGCCACCCGAGCGCGATCCCTCCATCCCGGGCGAGCAGTACTTCCCCCCGCTCCAGTCGGTGACGAAGAAGTACTGGGCGTTGCGAAGCGCCTTGTCGCGAAACGTCAGCACCGAGGTGCCCTTCAACGCGTAACCGTACTTGTGGGTGTCGGCCGATATGGAGGTGACTCCTGGCACGCGGTAGTCGAACAGCGGGATGTCGTATCCGAGCTCCTTGCCGAAGGGCAGGATGAATCCGCCGAGACAGCCGTCGACGTGCAACCCGACTCCGTGTTCGAGCGCCACGTCCGAAAGGGTGGCGATCGGGTCGACGGTGCCGTAGCCGTAGTTGCACGCCGAGCCGATGATGGCCACGGTCTGGTCGTCGATGTGGTTGTCGACCCAGTCGACGTCGACGAGCGTGGTCTCGGGATGCACCGGAGCGCGTCGCAGCTCGATGCCGAAGAGGTGGCACGCCTTGTCGAAGGCGGGGTGCGCGGTTTCGGGCTTCACGACGTTGGGGCGTGTGATGCCGCGTTCTTGGCGGGCGTGCTCGCGATAGGCCAGCATGGCGTGGGCGATGCTGCCGGTGCCCCCCGTGGTCACCAGGCCCGCGGGTTCGGTGTCGTGCACGGCCTCGGCGTGCAGGAGGTCGAGGGTCATGGCGATGATCTCGGCCTCGAATTTCGTGGAGCTCGGGCACATGTCACGCTGGAGCGAGTTGACGTGGGCGAACAGCCCGAACGCGTCGGTGAGGAAGTGGTAGTGGTCGTGGTCGCCGCAGTACATGGTCCCCGAGCACTTGCCCGTCTCCCAGAAGGCGTCCTCCTCCTTGGCCATCGCCTGGAGCTCGCCCAGGATCTCCTCCCGGCTCCGGCCCCCTTCGGGTAGCCGGCGGTTGACGTCGTAGCGGTCCTGGTACGGGAACGTGCTCATGGCGCGGTGCCCTCCCGTTGCAGCGATGGCCGGGTGTTCCAACGGTTTGTTGTCCGACCCCGCCCACTGTACGACACCCCTGCGGGGAGGGTCCGGGAGCTGGCGGACCGGGTCGGGTTCGGGCCGGGTCTCATGCCAACGACGGTTGTAGAATGAAGGCGATGCTGGCTCGGGTCTTCTTCTCGACGCTCTTCACATGGGGAGCGGGTGCATCCCTGATCCAGCCGGACCTGGCGTTGGCCGTGACCGCGCTGGCCTTCGTCGCCGAGCTCAGCATCGCGTTCGTCTCGACGTGGGGATCGTCCCCCGAGTTCCGTTCGGGACTCGTGGTCTCTTCGATCGGCCACGTGCAGGCCGACGGATGGATACCCACCTGGGGATCGGGTTCGGTCCCTCGCCTCGTTCTCCTGTCGCAGCCTCGACGTTGACCTGGCAGCGCCCCCCCGGGGGGCGGCTGTCCATCTCTCAACCAACTCAGGCTCGCGAAGGAGAACGCTGTGCCCACAATTCACACCCTTGCCGGGGTGCTTCCCGTGCTCGGAAGCACCCTCGGACAGATCTTCCAGCCCCTCTACCAGGCCATGGCCTGGATGTTGGCGGCCTTCTACTCGCTCGTCCCCAATTACGCGGCGGCGATCACACTCTTGACCGTCGTGGTGATGGCTGTTTCGGCCCCACTGACCATACGGGTGACCCGGTCGGGGCTCGCCATGCAGCGGCTGCAACCGGAGCTCAAGAAAGTCCAACAGAAGTACAAGGGAGACCGCCTCCGGCTCAACGAAGCCACGCTGGCGCTGTACCGGGAACACGGCGTCAGCCCTCTGGGTGGCTTCCTGCCCCTGGTGCTGCAGATTCCCGTGTTGGTCGTGCTCTACGGCGTGATCCGGGGCCTGACGCACACGGTCGACCACGGCCGGATCGCAGCTCCGCTGTACATCGGTCATTCCGTGCAGCTCGCCAAGAGCCTGCGCGCTCATCCGGGCCAGATGCACGCCTTGGGGATCAACCTCGCCTCCAGCCTGCTCAATGCGCACGGGGCGTGGGCGGCGTACCTTCCCTACGCGGCGTTGGTCCTGATCGCCATCGGATTGCAGTACGCCCAGACCAGGCAGGTCAACCGTCGGACTCCCCCGGGATCGAGTCCCGCCCAGGTGCAGTCACTCCAGCGCTACCTGCCGGTGGTCTACGCCGTGATCTACCTGCGCTTCCCGGCGGGCTTGAACATCTACTTCGTGGTCTCCGCCGTGTGCCGGATCGCCATCCAAGAGCTCGCCCTCCGTCCCCGATCGCTCCGGCTCCCCTTGCCGCCACGCCCCCGCCTGGCCCGAGACGGTGAGCCCTAACCGGCCCGGCCCGGGCCGGCTCGGCTCGGGCTCGGGCTCGGGCTCCTACGCGTAGGCGATGTCGAAGAGCCCCGAACCGTCGACCGTCCAAGGGCTGAGGTCGTCGCCCAGTTGCTCGCCCAGGACGGCGGCGGGTAGAGGGACCCCGAGAAGGAATCCCTGGACGAAGGCGCAGCCCAGGGTGCGCAGCTCCTCGAGCTGGTAAGGCTGCTCGATCCCCTCGGCCACACAGTCGAGCCCCAGAGACCCGGCCAGCGAGATCACCGACGAGACGATGGTGGCGTCCTCCGCCCCGCGCCCCAGTCCCGCCATGAAACTGCGGTCGATCTTCAAGACCTCGACCGGGAAGCTCTTCAGGTGCCCGAGCGACGCATATCCCGTTCCGAAATCGTCGATCGCCAGGCGGATCCCGAGGGCCCGGAGACGGCGTAGGACCGCGAGCGTGGACTCCGTGTCGGCGGCGAGGGCGCCCTCGGTGATCTCGAGCCACACGGTCTCGGGGGCGATCCCCGTCCCCGCCACGACCGCCGCCACCTCCTCGACCAGGTTGGGCTCGATGAGCTGTCTCGGCGACAGGTTGACACTCACACTGATCGGGCCCTCCCCCAGGCCGCCGCGCCGGCGCTCCTCGGTCCAGGCGACGGCCTGGCGGCACGACTCCTCGAGAACCCAGGCTCCGATGGGCGTGATCAAGCCGCTCTCTTCCGCCGTCGACAGGAATTCTCCGGGATGGAGCAGCCCCCGCTCGGGGTGTTGCCACCGCAGAAGCGCCTCGACACAGGCCACCCGTCCGGTACTCATCTCCACGATCGGCTGGTAGTAGACACGGAACTCGCCCCGGTCGAGGGCTCCGTGGAGCTCGTTGCGGGTACGGATCTTGTCCAGCACCAGGGCGTGGCTCTTGGGGTCGAACACCTCGATCCGGGCACGCCCGCGTTCCTTGGCCACGTACATCGCCGTGTCGGCGTCGCGTAAGAGGCTGGCGGCCGTATCGCGGTCATCACCGGACAGGGCCAAGCCGAGACTTGCGGTCACGAAGGTCTCCCCTTCGGCCAAGGAGACCGCCGGACTCAGCGCCTCCATGAGGCGCTCCGCCATCCGCAGCGCAACCGGGGCTTCGGAGATCTCGTCGCACATCACGACGAATTCGTCACCTCCGAAGCGGGCCACGGTGTCGCTCGGACGCATGATCCGTTGCAGCCGTTGGGCGACGGTCTCGAGAAGCCGATCTCCCGCCGCGTGCCCCATGCCGTCGTTGACGAGCTTGAACCTGTCGAGGTCGAGAAAGATGACGGCCACCTGTCGGCCGTGGCGCGCTGCTCGGCTCAGCGCCGTCTCGAGGCGGTCCATGAACAGCACTCGGTTGGGCAGCGAGGTGAGTGGATCGTGAATGGCGGCATACGCGAGCCGCTCCCGCAGGGCTCGACGCTCGGTGACGTCCTCGACCTGACCGATCAGGTAGCTGCCACGTCCCTCCTCGTCCCGCACACACGACACACTCACCGAGACCCAGACGTCGTGGCCGTCGGTGTGGGTGTACCGCTTCTCGATCCGGTACCCGTCGGACGCGTTGACGACGAGCCGCCGCATCTCGGCGGTGCTCGCGTCACGGTCGTCGGGGTGTGTGAGGTCGTGGACGCTCATGCCGCTCAGGTCGTCGACGCTGCGTCCGACGATCCGTGCCATGGCCGGATTGGCACTCATGATTCGGCCTTCGAGGTCGGTCATGGCCATCCCGATCGGCGCGTTCTCGAAGGCCGAGCGGAATCGTTCGTGCGCTTGGCGCAGTGCCTCCTCGGCCTGCCTCCGTGCGCTGACGTCGCGCAGTCTCGCTACGGTCCCCCGTACGTTGGGGTCCTCCACACGGTTCGTCACCACGGCCTCGAACCATCGCCACGACCCGTCGGCGTGTTGGAGGCGGATCTCGGTTCTCCACCCGTCTAGCTCGTCGCCGTCGATGCCCTGCACCTCGGTCATGATGCGGGCGCGGTCGTCGGGGTGGAGAAGGTCGACGGCTTTCGGGGTGCCCAGCTGCTCGAGGGAGATCTTGAGGATGCGCTCGAAGGCGGGGCTCACGTAACGCAGGGTCCCGCCGGGATCGACGACGGCGATGATGTCCGACGAGTCGCGCACGATCGCCTTGAAGCGTCTCTCGGAGCGTCGAAGTTCACCCTCGACCCTTTCCCGTGCCGCGTTGGACCGACCCAGGAGCGTGATCGTGAGCAGCACGCCCATGAGGCCGAGCCCGGCGAGGCCGTGGACCAGCGGTCTGCTGATGAGGCTCGGCGCGATCCCGAGGGAGATGGCGAGCTCACCCAGGCCCATGTACACCACTGTCCAGACCATGGCGGGCCTGGCCGCCCCGGAGCCCGAGAGCTGCAGCACGTAGGCCGCGCCGAAGATGAAGCCGAGCGAAAGGATCGGGCCCCATCCCGTGCTGTAGGCGACCACGCCGATCACGCCCATCACGCCGCCCACGTACGCGGTCTGTCGCCACCCGCGCGCGCCTTCGGTCCACAGCGCGGCCAACACGATGCTCACCGCCTGCGCACCGAGCACGAGCGTGACGATGGCCCAATAGGGGAGAGCCGCGATCAGTCCGGCGAGTCGGAAGAGGCACAACGCCACGGCCACCGGTGGCCCGGCCAGCACCGTCGGGTCGAGCACCCTGTGCCGGAGCCGGGACCGGAACGAGGACGCCTTCTCGTCACCGTGTGGATAACCCTCGACCAGAGCCACGAGAATGCATCGTCACCAGGGCGGATCATCTTGACAGCGGCCTCCGGGGGGATCCATCACCTCTCACTCAGAGTGGCAGCAAATCGCGCTCAGCGGCACCAGGTCCACGTCTGCACGGGTATCCCGTTCGCGCGCTCCGGCACTTCGTAGGATGCGTACAACCGGGCGGCCGAGTGCGAATCGGGGGGCTCGTCATTGCCGAGAGCGGGGACCACGGGTGATGGCTGACGAGACGGTGACATCCGCCGACGAAGAGTTCAGCCTGGCCGCACAGTCGTATATCCGAGCCGTCGGTGCGCGGTTGCGCGTCGTGCGCAACCAGCTCGGGCTCTCCCTTCAGGCCGTGGAGGCCACCTCGAACCAGGAGTTCAAGGCCTCGGTGCTCGGGGCCTACGAGCGGGGCGAGCGGGCCGTGTCAGTGTCGAGACTGCAGCGGTTGGCCAAGCTCTACGGCGTCAGCGTCGACCAGCTGTTGCCGAACGAGAACGACGCCACCCGGTGGTGGATGTCGAAGGACGCCGAGGCGTCGGGCGCGGAGCAGCCCGAACGCCCGGCTGCGCAACCGTGGCAGAACAGCGACACCGTCACCATCGACCTCACCCGCTTGCGGGACGTCAGTGGTCCCGAACGCGACCTGATCCGCCGGTTCGTGAGCATGATCCAGGTCCAGCGTCAGGACTTCAACGGACAGCTGATCACGATCCGGTCGAGTGACGTCCGCGCCATCGCCTGCCTGTTCGGGATGACTCCCGACGCCATGGGCCGGCGACTCGACGAGCTGAGCCTGCGCGTCAACACCTGAGCGTCACTGCCAGGGGAGAGCGCTCCTCCGGCTCCAGTACGTGGAGGGATCCTCGGTGCCCGACACGAGCTCGTCCCGGTCCTCATCGGTGAGCGGGAGCTCGAATGCGGCGAGGTTCGACTCGAGCTGAGAGGGCGTCACCGCGCCGGACAGGACCACGTCCGCCCAGGGCTGGCCCAGCGCGGCGGCGATGGCCACCTCGTCGACCGCGGCCCCCCGCCGGGACGCCACCTCGTCCACGGCGCCGGTTGCACGGTGCTCGCCGTGGCCCGTGAGCCGGCCGTTGGCCAGGGCCTCTTTCACGATGACGCCCCAGCCCCGGCGGTGTGCCTCCTCCAGGGCCGGGCCGACCGACGACTCGAGCACGTTCCACGTGGCCTGCACCGTCGAGAACGGGTTCACCCCGTCGACGTCGACTTCGAGGGCGTGGCCGACGACCTCGGCCTGACGGGGTCCGCTGACCGTCAGGCCCACGGCAACGCCGCTCTCACCGAGCTCCGCGAGGGCGTGCAACACGGCCGGATCGTCGAGGACACCACTTTCGAGGGTGGCCGAATGCACTTGATAGAGGTCGAGATGCGGTCCGAGCAGCGCCTTGGTCCAGGGCAGTTGATCCCTGAACATGGCCTCAGAGAGGTCCTTGGATTCGTGGACCTCGGCGTGCATGTTCCAGGCCCCGGTGTAGCGGTAGCCCCATTTCGAGCCGACGGTGAGGCCGCCAGGAGCGATGCGCCGTGCCCGTAACCACGATGCCAGGAACTCCTCGGCCCTGCCGTAGGAACGCGCCGTGTCCACGTAGCGGATGCCCGCCGAGTAGGCGGCGTCGAGCATGTGGTGGCACCGCTGTTGCATCGTCTCCCGGTCGCGCCGCGCCCCAAGGTCGGCGTCGCGTCCCAGGGTGATGTATGCGGGCCGGCCCAGCGCGGCGAGGCCAAAGCCCATCCGCGTGACCTCGAGCCCCGAGCGCCCGAGGGTCGTGGTGGGGAGCCCGGTCTCGATCACAGGGGGTGAAGGTCGTTCTGGTCGGTCACGTCGCCGGCTCGGGGAGATCAGGGGAGCGCGACGTCCCGGGGCCCGTTCGCCACCGCGACACGCGCGTCGGCGCTCGGGACCGGTCGCCCGTGGCTGATCCACACGGCGCGCATCCCCGCCTCCAAGGCGCCGGTCACATCCCGCTCCCAGTTGTCCCCGACCATCACGGCGTGCTCGGGCGCCACGTCGAGGATCTCGAGCGCAGCGCCGAAGGAAGCGGGATCGGGCTTCCCGAATCCGGTCTCACCCGAGATGACCACGGCCGAGAGGTGGGGGCCGATGCCCGCTTGCTCGATCTTGAGCCGTTGGATGTCGGGTGGCCCGTTCGTCACGAGCGCCACGGGGAGCGCGGCTGTCAGCCGGCCCACGAGCTCGAGCGCCCCTGGAAGCACGGGGTGGCCAGATCTCTGACCGGCGACATAGCGCTCGGACAAGGTCTCAGCGGCCGACGGGTCCTGGCCCACCGCCCGCAATGCGCAGCGCCAGGTCTCGGCGCGGTACGTCGAGACCCAGGAGGCCAAACCCTGCAGGCGGGGGTGTACCCCCTCGAAGGTCGCCCACAGCCCCTCCCACGAGGCGAAGCCGAGTTTGGCGAAGTCGGGCGCGTACTGCGAGGCGTGCCAGAGCGAGCGCGCCGACGCGATCACGACCTCGTCCCACGTGTCGTGCTCGATCCCATCGACCAGGTCCGCCGTGTTCCGGAGCTGGGTCCGGGCATGACCTTCTTCCTCGATGAGGGTGTCGTCGAGGTCCAAGAGCACGGCCCGTACCGTGTCCGAAGCAGCCTGTCTCAGGGTTCGGAGTCCTCGGCGGGATGTTCGACGACGGCGACGACTCGCGCTGCCATGAAGCGGGCCGTTCGCACGGCGCGACCTGACCGGGTCACCTCCGTCACCTCCACCGAGCCCCTCGAGTTGGTGATCTCGACGCGTCGGCCGGCTTTGGTGGCCAAGATGTCGAAGCGCTGCACTCCCTCGCCCACGTCGACGACGACTTCGACCCGGTCTCCCTTCACGGCTGTCAATACTACGACGATCGGGATGCCCTCACCCACGGGGACACGCCCGAGGTGATTGCGGATCCATCCTGGTCCCGGGATCGGTCCCCAGCCGCCCGAAAGCTCCGGAAGGGCCGGGTCTGAACGGCGCGATACTGGTGGGGGCATCCTTGCGCGGAGGGTTCGGGGATCGCGATGGCAGTTGGAGTGCAGATCGACTTCCGTGGCGCCACACTCGCCCAGTACGACGAGATCGTCGAGGCCATGGGGTTCCTTCCTGGTAGCCCGAGCACGCCGGGTGCGCTCTTTCACTGGGTGGCCGAGATCGGCGACGGCATTCGCTTCGTCGACGTGTGGGAAAGCCGAGACGCCTACGAGGAGTTCGTGCGCAAGTGTCGTCCCATCTTCCGACAAGCCGGCATCGTCGGCCCACCCGAGGTCCAGTTCTTCGAGGTGCACAACTACTTCGCCGGGCGCCGTGGCGGCTGACGGGTCAGCCGACGGACTCAGTGCCGTGACCCGACCGGGTCGTCTGACCGGGTCGTAGATCTTCAAGCCCTGTTGCGTTCCTCTCGCACCACCCGGAGGCGATGGAGGAACAGTACGGCCACTGCGACCACTGCCAGCGCCGCCAACGCGTAGCCGGCGTAGGTGAAGCCCTTGAGGACATGATTGTAGGTGGAGCCCAGCGCATAACCCAGACTGGACAACGCCGTGCACCAGACGGCACAGCCGATGACGGTGAAGGCCACGAACTTGCCGATGGCCATCTCGCCCAGTCCGGCGGCGAAGGACACGAAGGACCGCAGCAGCGGGATGAAGCGGCCGAAGAGCACCAACGGCTCGCCGTGGCGGTCGAACCAAGCCTCGGCCCGATCGAGGTCTTTATGGGTGAGCAACACGTACTTGCCGAACCGATCGACCAACGGGCGCCCGCCGTAGTAGCCGATGAGGTAGCCGGCCAACGATCCCAGCACCTCTGCCAAGGCGGCCAGGACGATGACGACGGCCAGGTTGAGGTGGTGAGGTTCGTTGGGAATCTGGCCGCTGGCCAGCACCCCTCCGTAGATGATCGCCAACTCCGCGCCCACCGGCAGGCCCATCGACGAGATGAAGCTGAGGACGAAGACGGCAAGGTAGCCCCAGGTCTCGAGAAAGTGCTCCATGACCAACCTCCGATTGGGCGGTTTCCTTGGCGGATTCCCGGGCGGCTTCCCTCGCGGCTGGTCAGGCACCAGCAGAAGGTCAGCCAAATCTAACAGGACGGCCTTGCGATTTAATGAAGGGAGCGCCTGTCGATGCCCATCGAGCCGGGGATCACGTGGCCGGAGGGCGATGGGCGGGAGCTTCGCCTGCGGCGGAATCCAGGCACGGCAACGGGCAGTTTGCGTTATCGGTCGCGCTAGCGTGGAGGCCGTGGGGGCGAGCGGCGGATTCGGCTCATGGCGCCATTTGTCGGGGCGCTTCTTTACGGCGCTCTCACCCCTCGGTCCCACCCCGGCCGACGAGTCCTGGGCGCTCGACCACCTGCTCGAGGGTGAGCGAGCCCTGTGGCGGCGCATGTCGGGACCTGACCGGCGTCACGCCGTAGGTGTGGCTCGGGACACAATTCGCCTTCTCGGTCCCACCGAGCCGCGCCAAGAAGTCATCGCTGCGGCGCTCCTCCACGACGTCGGCAAGGTGGAGTCGTCGCTGGGAACCTTTGCGCGAGTTGCGGTCACGTTGGCGGCCATTGCCCTGGGCCGGGCCCGGTTACTGCGGTGGGCAGGCGAACCCTCCGGAGGCGGGCGTCCGTCGTGGCGGGCTCGGGTGGGGCTCTATCTGACCCACGACCGTCTGGGCGCCGAGATGCTCGAGCATGCCGGCAGCCAGGCGCTCACCGTGTCGTGGGCCTTGGAACATCACCTGGCGCCCGAGCGCTGGAGCGTGGACGCCACGATCGGTGCCGCCTTGAAGGCTGCTGACGGAGACTGACTCGCCGGCGAGGTTGCCCGCATCCCGTCCCGCAGCCAGGCAATACCCTCGGCTGTGGGAGGTGTTCACATGGGGCAGTCTGGTCTGGTGGAGAAGCTGATCATTCGCCAAGCCGATTCGGTCGACATGGAGGTGCTGCGGAGTGTCTTCCGCAGGTCGTCGCTCTCCAACGAAGGCGATCGCGCCACTCTTCTGGCGAATCCCGACGTTCTCGAGCTGTCCGAAGTAGCGATCGAGGAAGGCCGGACACGAGTCGCGACCGTTGACGGCCGCATCGTGGGATTCGTGTCCATTGTGACTTCTGATGACGTGGTCGAAATCGATGACCTGTTCGTCGAACCGGACTGGATGAGGAAGGGGGTAGGGAATCAGTTGGTCTTGGATGTGGTGGAGATGGCAGGACGGACCGGAGCCAGGCGTCTCGAGGTGACTGCCAACCCGCACGCGCTCGCCTTCTATGCGTATGCCGGATTCGTCTTCGACCGCGATGTCGAGACGCGTTTCGGTCCCGCCCCCCGGATGTACCGTCCGATCGCCCCGTGAAGGGTGATGTGGAAGGATCGATCAGCGGGCAGCCGCCTTTGAGGGCTTGATGTTGGCGTTCAGGTGGAAGAGGTTTTCGGGGTCGTACTCCGCCTTGATGCGGGCCAATCGCTCGTACTTCGCCGGTCCGTAGGAGGCGCGAATCCGGTCTTCGTCGGCGTCGCTCAGGAAGTTGACGTATGTGCCGATGCCGACCGCAAAGGGTTGAAGGGCGTCGTACATGGAGCGGACCCAAGCCCGATCGGCGTCGAGCAGGTCCTGGGTGGGTGCGATGGCGGCGATATTGAAGACCCATTTGGTCGCTCGGCTGCCACCGAAGGCCGTGGCGTCGTCCGCTACGTCGTGGTACGTGCCACCCAGCGGAAACACCGGCATGATCGACATCGGCGAGGACTTGGCTGGGAAGTGATCGGTGACGACGTCGATGGCGCCGTCGGAAAGCTCGTCGAGGTAGAGCGCCTTTTCGTATCCCAGGATCCCCCACGGTGCCGACTCGTCGAGCATCTGCTGCAGGGCGGCATAGGGGAGTGGCGTGACGAACTCGAACGAAGGCGGCAACGTGTCGCGGATCGGCTGGACGAGCCCAGCGTGCTCCTCGGGCGACCCCCATCCGACGACGGCCAAACCGTAACCCGGTGCCAAGTGGAAGGCCTCGGGAACGAAAGGAGCAGGTGGCGCGTTCAACCCGATGAGCTGAACGCCCGTGCCCGGTGGGACCGAGGCCGTGTATTCCCGCACGAATCGTAACGCCTCCACGCCCTGTTCGATCCCCCAGAAGAAGAGGCCGAGGTTCACCATGGGACCGACTTCGTGAAGCGCGAACTCGAACTCAGTGACGACCCCGAAGTTGCCACCGCCGCCCCGCAATGCCCAGTGCAAGTCGGGATTCTCGGCCTCGGACGCGGTGAGGACGCGACCGTCGGCCGTCACGACCCGGGCCGACACCAAGTTGTCGCAGCTGAGGCCGGCCCTCCGTGTCAGCCACCCGATGCCCCCACCCAGGGTGAGGCCACCGACTCCCGTGTGGCTGATGACCCCCCCGGGGGTGGCGAGCCCGTGGGCTTGGGTGGCGGCGTCGAGCTCGGCCCACGTCGTCCCCCCGCCACAACGAGCCCGTCGGGCACCCGGGTCGACCTTCACGTCCCGCATGGGGCTGAGGTCGATCATCAAGCCGCCCTCGCACAGCCCGTGACCGGCGAAGTTGTGGCCCCCGCCCCGTACCGCGACCTCGAGACCTTCCTCGCGGCCGAAGCCGATGGCGGAGACCACTTCATCGGTGGTCCGGCACTGGGCGATGACCTGCGGCCGGCGGTTGATATCCCCGTTCCACAGGGCCCGAGCGTCGTCGTAACCTTCGGAGGTGGGTACCAACACATTGCCCGTGAACCCTGTGCGAAACGTGTCGACGGTCATGGTGCCTCCTTCGCTCACTCGAGCGCCAAGGGTACTCACTCGTTAGGCCGGAGCGTCGAGCTGAGACAGAAGGTGTTCCAAGGCCATTTGGTCGGGTCCCACGAACCGCTCAGCCGTGGGGACGGTCGCGAGCGAGCGCAGCATCGGATCCAGCATGTGACCCGGGGCAGGCGGAAGGTGACTGCTGAGCACGATGCGAGGCTCGATCCTGCGAAATCGGTCGAGCTCCGCTGCGAAGGCGGACTCGTTGACGTTGTGCACCCAGGGAGAGTCGACGGTGGCCCAGAAGACCTGGCCCTGCCGCAGCTCCTCCTCGGTAAGGTCGGAGGCGTTGCCCGGGACAGCCGAGAGGAGTGCCCCGAAGCAGTCTGAGCTGAACAGCGCACCTGATTTGGCGTCGTAGAAACCGGTCGTGCACGCGTTGTCGAATAGCGGCGGCTTGACAGCAGTGAGGGTACGGTCCCCGATGGTGACGGTCTCGCCGGGGTTGACGAAACGAACGCGGTCCATCGGCAACGGATCGGCCAAACCCATGATGCCGACACCGAGAAACGTGGTGATGACCCGAAGGTCGGGGTTCTCGGCCAACAGCTGCGCCAGAGAGCCGATGTGATCGAAGTCGGTGTGCGTCAGCCAGACATACTTGAGGGTGGCGACATCGATCACCGACCGCAGGGCTGTCATGAACTCGTCCTTGTCGACCACCGGACCCGTGTCGACCAATATGGGCTCTGAACCGTTGAGCACGAACGCATTGATGCAAATGGACCCGAACCCCGGGATCTCGGCCGCAGTGGTGAGGACGTCGATGTCGGATGTGGCTTGGTAGGAACCGATCATTTCGGGCTCTCCTTCAATGAAGTTGGAAGGTGTGACGAGGGCTGGGCGTTGCGGTCAGCGGCAGCCTCCGCGGCCTTCTTCAGTCGGTCGAGGGTGAAGCGCATCGACTCTTGCAGCTCGCGGTGACGGTTGGTCGGGACATCGAGGATGCGGGCCCAGGCCGGGATCCAACGTACTTCGTAGGACTCGGTCACCGTGGTGGCGCCCTCGGTCGGCTCGAAACGGTATCTCCACACCGTCGACTCCCGGCCCCCTTCCTCGGTGACAAAGGCGAACTCCTTGCCGCACTCAGCGGCAAGGACGCGCCCCGCGCGCGACCAGCGCATCAGCTGCCGCGGCCCACCCCGGTTGTGTCCCATGAAGGTGGCCCCTTCCGCCGGTGCGGTGGTGTCTCCGGTCCACTCGACCCGTTGGCACTCGGGGCTCCACTCGCCCATGCGGGGCATGTCGGCGACGAGGCGGTACACGACATCGGGTGCGGCGTCGATGACGGTCTGCTCGCTGCCCGATGTGAGCCACCACCTGCTTCCGTTTGCTGACATCCGCCCCTCCCATTCCATTCCGACGGCATGTAATTAAAGCTATAGCTCATAACTCATGATGTCAACCCCAGCTTCGGCTATACTGTGCAGTATGGAGCACATGGGTGCAACCGCAGAACCAGGCGGGCCCCAACGCGTCGACCGCCGGGCTCGGCGTCGCCAGGAAACCATCGAGGAGATCCTCGACATCGCCACCGACGTCATGACCGAGCAGGGCGTGAACGGTCTCACCCTGGCCGAGGTCGCTCGGCGCCTGGGCGTGCAGACGCCTTCGATCTACAAGTACTTCCCCTCGATCATGGCGGTCTACGACGCTCTCTTCCTGCGAGGACAATCAGAGCACCTCGAAGTTCTACGCGAGGCCATGGCCGGTGGTGAGCCCGGGCTCGATGCTCTGACCGTCGGTCTCGAAGCCAGTGGACGCTGGGCGCTGCGGAACCAAGCGCTTGCACAACTGCTCTTCTGGAGGCCCGTGCCGAGCTTTGAACCTTCAGCCGAAGCCTTCGCACCCAGTGAGGAGATGGTGGGCCTCCAACAACAGGCCATCGTCGACGCCGTCGCCGCCGGACAGCTCGGGCCGGAGGCCTTGACCGACGCCGTCTTCCTCGTCTCGATCCTCATCAAGGGCGTGCTCACGCAGGCCATGGCCAATGAACCTGACGTCGAGTGGGGCCACGGCCGGTTCACCCCCACCTTCTCGCGCCTGATGAGACTTCTCCCAGCGGCATACCCCCCACCGCAACCCCGCCCGAAGCGGTGACAGCGACTCACGTAACCCCCGCTGGTTCGAGGGTCGCCGCCCCATCGAGGCGGCCCCGGTCAGCGCCGTGATGCCTACGGCGAGTCGGGCGAGAGCACCGCGACACAGCTGATCTCGACCAACGCGTCGGGGAGGATGAGCTCAGTCACTCCTACGGCTGTCCACGCTGGATAGGGGTCCGCCAAGAACTCAGACGCGATCCTGAGTAGGGATTCACCCTGGCTCAGCAGGCCGACATGGTACGAGTTGATCTCGACGACGTCGGACCAACTCGCTCCGGCTTCGGCGAGGGTCAGGGCGACGTTGCGAAACACCTGTCGTATCTGCGATCCAAGGTCAGCCGAGAACAGACCGTCGACTGTCTCTCCGGTGTGCCCGGTCAACCGCAGCGTGTCGCCCACTCTCACGGCAGCGGGAATCCGGGTCTCCTCGTAGAAGTCGGCCCACACTGCTGGCACGATCACTTTCCGCATTGGACGATTGCTTCCTGGTCGCATCCAACCTCCCTCTGCGCCTTCAAAATTTGGGCCGAGGCTACCAACGCCCTTATCTGACAGGTGCCGAACAGGCGCTGGCGAAGTGAGGGGGAGGCTGCGGTCCGTCGCTCGGTTTCGGGGTTTGGGGACTACAGTTCCTGTGCCATGAACGGGTCTTCGGAGATCGTGACCGATTACCTCGTCGTCGGAGCCGGGGCAATCGGGATGGGGTTCGTCGACACCCTGCTCGAGAACTCCGATGCCGACATCGTGATGATCGACCGGCGGCATCGGCCCGGCGGCCACTGGCTCGATTCCTACCCGTTTATCCAATTGCATCAGCCGTCCATGAACTACGGCGTGAACTCGACCCCGCTCGGGCAGGATCGGATCGAGCCCGACGGGCGAGACGCAGGTTTCTATGAGCGAGCCAGCGGAACGGAGATCTGCCGCTACTACGACGAGATCATGCGTCACCGATTGTTGGCGTCGGGCCGGGTGCGCTTCTTCCCGATGTGCGACTACCTCGGCGACCGGCGATTCCGATCCAGGTTGACCGGCGTGGAGACGCGTATGTCGGTGCTGGGTAGTGTCGTCGACGCCACCTATATGGCGTCTCACGTCCCCGCCACCGACCCGCCACCATTCGACGTATCCGCCGGGGCCACGTGCGTCCCAGTGGGTGCGCTCGCGAGGGTCGCGACGCCACCCGCCGGTTATGTCATCATCGGAGGCGGCAAGACAGCCATGGATGCTGCGTGCTGGTTGCTCGATCACGGGACTTCGCCCCACGACATCAGCTGGATCCGCCCTCGCGAATCGTGGATCTTGAACCGCGCCTTCTTCCAGCCTGGTGCGGGAGTCCTTCGCACGTTCGAAGGAATCGTCTTTGAGCTGGAGGCGTTCGCCGCATGCGACTCGATCGAGCAGGTCTTCGAGCGCCTGGAGGAACACCAGGTGATGGTGCGTATCGACCGGTCCATCGAGCCGTCCATACTCAAAGGGGCCACGGCGAGCCTCGGGGAGCTCGGCGAGCTGCGACGCATCGAGAACGTGGTCAGACTCGGACACGTCCAGCGCATCGACCCCGAGAGGATCACCCTCGAACAAGGATCGATCCCGACCAGTGCCGATCACCTCCACATTCACTGCGCGTCCGCCGGACTGAGTGACGAACCGCCGTTGCCCATCTTTTCCGACGGCAAGATCGTCCTCCAACCGGTCACACGCGTCAGCCTCAGCCTCTCCGCCGGCTTGATCGCCTTCGTCGAAGCATCAGGACGATCGACGGCGGACAAGAACCGGCTCTGCCCTCCGAACGCGTGGCCCCACACGCCGTTCGACTGGACACGGCACATCTTGACCGGGATGAGGACCGAGATGGAGTGGCAGGGCGCTCCCGACGTCCTGGGGTGGGTGGAGGCCTCGCGCCTCAATCTGATAAAGGGTCTCGAACACAACCCCGACAAGGCCACGGTCCGAGACCTACAGAGCCGGTTCGTGACGGCTCTGTTCCCCGCCCTGACCAAGCTCGATGAGTTCGCCTCGCAATCCACACCAGCGGAGCGCGCACGGATCTTCGAGGCGGTGGCGTAACCGTCGATCAGGGCCCGGACGGCAATGTTCCTGTGCTTCTCCCCCCCTGCCCGGGTGCGAGGAATATCACGGTGGGTTCCGACGCACCGCAGGTCTCGGAGCGTCCGAGAAGGGGTGTCCGCCGGTTTACACCGGACTGTGACCTTGGGTGCAAGCACTGAGCGCCGGCCCGAGACAGACTTTCCCACAATGACCGCACCACTTTCGACCCGTTACACCAGGACAGCCGAAGGGGCCTACCTCGCATACCAGGTTACGGGAGACGGTCCTGTGGACTTGGTGCTGCCGATAACCGGGAGTGCGGCGATGGAGCTGATCTGGGAAGAGCCGGCCGTCAATCGGTTCTTTTCACGGTTGGCGTCGTTCTCCCGGCTCATCACGTTCGATCCGCGGGGCTTCGGGAGCTCGGGTCGGCTCGACGTGGACGCCATTCCGGCGGTGCAGACATGGAAGGACGACATCGCCACCGTCATGGACGCCGTGGACTCCGAACGGGCAGCCTTTCTCTCGTGGGGTGAAAGCAGCGGAGCCACGATATTCTTCGCGGCCACCTATCCCGAACGAGTGGTAAGCCTCGTTCTCGTCAATGCCTATGCGCGCTACGCCCGGAATGCGGCAACCCCCTGGGGCCTTCCTCCAGACCTGATTCCCTCTTACGTTTCGGCGATCGAGGACGTCTGGGGCACGGGGGCATGTATCGAGACACTCGCGCCGACCATGGTCCACACAGACGAAGCGAGACGGCGCTGGGCGCGCATCGAACGTCTGACGGCGAGCCCTGATGTTCTGGCGGCGACCACACGCGCGGTGATGGACAGTGATGTGACCCCCGTGCTGCCAGCCATACAGGCGCCGACCCTGGTCATCAGCCGACGAGGAGATCGTCATGTCCGATCCGAGCACGGACGCCAGATCGCAAGTCGCGTCGAGGGTGCCCGGTTCGTCGAGCTGGCCGGCGACGACCATTTGCCGTTCGCAGGCCGAACCGATGAAGTCCTCGACGAGGTGGAGGAGTTCCTTACTGGTATACGGCCGGCGCCTGTTCTCGATCGTGTCCTGGTGACGCTTCTCTTCACCGACATCGTGGGGTCGACGGAACATCTGTCTCGGCTCGGCGACCGACGTTGGCGAGAAGTGCTCAACCAGTACGACACCTTGGTGCAGGGTCAGCTCGAGCGCTTCCGGGGCCGACATGTCAAGACGACGGGAGACGGCACCTTGGCGACCTTCGATGGGCCGGCCAGGGCGGTTGAGTGTGCCCGGGCCGTCGCCGAGGCGGTCAAAGGGCTTGGCCTGGACATTCGCGCCGGGCTTCATACCGGTGAGGTCGAATCCCGGGCCGAGGACGTGGCCGGCATGGCCGTACACATCGCCGCCCGGGTATCGGAGCTGGCAGGTGCGAGCGAGGTGCTCGTCTCCCGCACCGTGACCGACCTCGTTTCCGGATCGGGCATCGAGTTCGAGGACCACGGCGATCACCAGTTGAAGGGTGTTCCGGGCACGTGGCGATTATTCGCAGTGAAGCCCTGAATCGCGCCGGCCACGCGACAGAGAGCTTGCGGGCACAAGTCGCAATTGGGCTTCTTCGGGCGGGACCCAGAATGGGTGCCGCCGCCTTCCTGAATGGCTTATGTGGGCGGCCCCGCGTCAATGGTCCGGCGCATGTGATCCATCGAATCCTCCGGTCTGGCTGCCTGCATGAGCCACGTGACTCCAGCGGCAGCGAAGGCGCTGGACAGGTCCGCCGATCCCCAGACGCAAGTGTCAAAGGCGTCGTCGTTCCCGCGTGCGGCCAAGACCGCGTCCCGAGCCTGCGCCGCCGCTTCAGGCGTCATCGGTGCCCCCGAAAGGGAATCACGCCATCGCATCGTGCCGCCCGCCTGACTGGGCCCGGCCGCGAGACCGGCCATAGCGCCGCCGACCAGATCGGGATCCGCGGCTGTTGGAGAGGGCGGGGAAGGAAATGGGCACCTTCGACCGACAGCCGCCTGCCCCGATACGTGGTCAGCTCTCCCGACCAAAGACGGCTGATGATCTCGATCCCGTCGTCGAGCAGCTCGGCCCGTTCCTCGTCATCGCCAGCCTCGCCCCGAAAGCAGCCGAACTCGCCCCAGTAGTCGATTCCGAGCCCCACCCCTAGAACGACGCGGCCGCCGCTCAGATGATCGAGCGTGACGGCCTCGCGCGCCACCTTCCACGGTCGGCGCCGCGGAAGAGGAGTGATGAGAGGGCCAAGTCGAATGGTGGAGGTCGACACCGCGATCGCGCTGAGGCTCACCCAGGTATCGACGAGAGGAAGAGGGGTCGAGTACTGAATGTGATCCCAGAGAAAGAACCCGTCCCAACCCGCTTCCTCGGCGGCAGCGGCGAGGTCGACGAGGACATGAACGTCACCGAACGCCCCGATTGGGGGCAGGTAGATGGCGTGGCGCACGTCCAAAGGCTAGTTCGCCTCCCGCGCCGCCCAGGGCCTCAGATTTCTCCAGCGACGCGCTAACCGACCTCGACCGCTCCCACTGCGCTCAGGTCAGCTCGAGGGTCCACCCGTCGTCGGTCAACGTCTCATCGGTGAGCCGAATCGGATCACGTTGCCATCCAGGTCGACGAGGGCACCTTCGTGCTGACCCCACTCAGTGTCCTCGGGGGGATGCACCTCGACCCCCGCCGCATGCCAAGCTTTCGCCACCTCGTCGGCGTCTTCGACCCAGATGTATGCCGAGCTCTTCGTGGTCGGCTGATCGACCTCGGTCACGATTCCGAGATGGATTTCGATGCCGTCGAGAGTGGCAAAGCCGTACCCTCCGCCTTCATACTCCCGTGTGGCAAAGCCGAGTCGTCGATAGTGCGCAAGCGAGGCATCGAGGTCCCGGACCGGAAAGATCGGTGCGACCCGCTTGAACATTCCCACGATGGCAAAGTGTAGCTAACGGTCGCTCCGTCGTTCCTGCGGGAAATTGAAAGTTATGAAACCTGTCGACGAGGGGTCGATCGCTCGCTATCGTCGGGCATCATCAGTGGCCCATCTGGGAGGCAGGAATGAAATTCGTCCAACTCATCGAATTCAAGACCGGCGACATCGATGCGTTCAACCGGACCCTCGACGAGTGGCTCGCCAAGACCAGTGGTGTCCGGACGCCAAGTCGGGCCATCCAGGGCCGAGACCGGGACAACAACGGCACCTACATTCACATCGTCGAATTCCCGTCCTACGAAGCCGCCATGGAGAACTCAAATCGGCCTGAGACGGCCGAGTTCGCTGCTCAGCTGGCCAAGCTCTGTGACGGTCCCCCGACGTTCCGCAACCTGGACGTCACCCGAGAAGAGGAGATGTAGCTCTCGTCCGTCTTTCCAGACCGTCACTCGGGCATACCCGGGGAGACGTGTTCGAGCGCTTCATCGACCGTGCCCGTCGGGTCCTCGTGTACGCCCAGGAGTCGGGCCTCCTGAACCACAGCGTTATCGGCGCGAGCACAATGTCCTCGGCCCCATCGCGAGGGCGGCAACGATCAGCAAATGCCTGTCGGACTCGCGACGGGTGCAGTACCACAATGGTTGAGGCTCCACGTGTTAGCCGTCCCCGCTGTTCTGCCGCCCGTCGACAGGTCCTGGGCCGCGCGTGGGTCGTCCTTCAGGACATTCAAACTGAAGGTGTTCTGAGATTCAGTCGCCGTGACGTCGGCCAGGATGCCGTCGTTGCGCTCAAAGAACGCCTTGTTGTGTGTGATGGTGTTTCTGGTGCTCGACGCGACCGCACTTCCGGGCCCACCCACGTAGATCCCGTCATAGTTCCCATGGGCGTGAAAGACCAGGTTGTTCTTCTTCACGGTGACACCCGTGGTTCCGAACAACGCGATGCCATATTCGAAATTCGAGATGGTCCGATTTTGCTTGATCAACACCGGGTTGGTGGTGCTGTCTATATCGATGCCGTCGCCATAACCTTTGCCTTCGACATTCCAAGGTGCGGGCGCATCGTCTGTGGCATTTTCCAAATGGTTCCCCACAAAGGACCACTGCCGGGCGGGTGCCACTAGTCCGAATGCTGCATCTTCCAGGGCGTACACGTCGACGTCGTTGGCCGTGATCATGTTCCTCTTGACGTTGACGGCCCCCGCGTTGATGATCAACAGGCCGACGGCCGAGGCCGGCCCGCTCGGGCCGGTGTACGTGTTGTCAGACACACGGTTCTGTTCGAATGTGAACGAACCCGTCCCCCAGACCTGGACCCCGTTGGCGGAAGTCAAGGGAGTCGGCCCTATCCCGGTGATCGTCGACTTCGAGATGACACACGTGGTGCCGAGGTCGAAGCAGAGGATCCCACCTTTCTGGTAGTTGGTGACGGTCAGCTTCTGCATCACCACGTTCGAGACATCACCGGCATCGCTGTGTACAAGCACGCCCATGCCCGCGCCGGTCTGGCACCCGAAGAGAGCTGGGGGCATTTCGACGTTGATCACATGGTCGTTGATCAGCTTTCCCGAGGCGTTGTGGTAATAAATGCCCGGGAAATTGGTTCCGCAGTTGAACGACGGCGTGCTTCCAGCAGCCGCGCCATTCACTGTGAGATTCTCGAGGTTGACGTTGGTGATTGCGTGGGCGGCGTTGTGCACGTCCACGATGGCGAACTGCGGTGTCGTGCTGTCGGCGTCGAGGTCGTTCTGCGACACTATCGGAGGAGCAATGACCACATTGGGTGCTCTGCCGATGATTGTCACGTTCTGTGTGATCGTGAGCTGCTGCGGATAAGTACCCTTTGCGACATTGATCGTTGCTCCTGTCCCCGCTTGGTTCAGGGCGTAGGAGATCGTGGCGCATGCTGCTGTCAGCGAGTGGCAGTTCCCGGTGTCGTGGCCACTTGAAGCGTTGACGTAGAGAGTGGTCGGAGCGGCGTCGGCGCGCTGACTCGCGACGCCTACCAGAACCGCCGCCAACGCGAAGGCACCGATCGACTTCGCAAGTGTGGTCCCGGTACGTCGAATCAGAGCTATGCGTCCCATGTCACGACCTCGAATTCGGCTCGTGCGGGGTAGGAGTTCCAAGACCTAGACGCAGGACTTCGCGACCCCCGTGTCGCACCGAGCAGGTTGAATGAGCGTGGAAACCGTCCCCACTCGTCAACGATGCGCCGCATCGGTCGCAGTGCCATCCCCAAGAATGATGAGCACTGGTGTCTGCCGTCATGTCAGCGGGGGATGCCACATCGGCAGGGACAAGTGTCACACGCGGACGGGCGCGGCATCTTTGGTGAATGCAATCCGGATCGACGAACACCGGCAAGCTCGTCTGCCTGGCCCAGCACGACGCCATTCGTGCACGGGACCGAAGGGCTCGCCGATTGACTCGCTGGCGCAGCCCCGATGATGCCGGATCCCGAATCTGAGGGGAGTGAGGGAACCACTGTGGCTGAGGGCCCGTCGTCGGCCAGCGTTGGCTGAGACAGGGCAATCTCGTCGACCTCGTTCAATCCGAGGCCACGGCGTACGTCCACAGGCTGCCGGCATCGAATTCCTCGTGATCGATCCGTCCTGGCCGGGAGCCCGGGGCGAGGCCCAAGGGGGAGTGCAAAACGGAGCGACGCCCACGACTCTGGGGGCAGATGTCGTGGGCGTCGCTCCTTGTCGGCGTCGCGAGCGCCGAGTCTTGTCCTGGAGCGTTGGCTCCGACCGGCTAGCTCTTGCCACCTGTCAAGGTGAGCAGGAGACGCTGCCTGGCCGATGAGTTCGAGTGATTCTTGGCGGTGACGTGGACGGTATAGGTCCTGTCGTGGTCCGTTTTCAGTGCCGTTCCCGAGATGGTGGCGGTGCCATTGCCGTCTTGGACGAGTTTGAGACCCTTGGGGAGCCGTGGCGCCGTGATCGTCGGTGCGGGAACGCCCGTAGTCGTTATGACAAAGGAGAAGGGCGTCCCTGCTACCACACTGGCGTGGGCAAGGCTGGTGATCGACGGTGCCGTGTTATTCACGGCGTTGAACTGTACGGACGGGATGTAGTACGGGGGCGTGTCGTTCGCCCCTGGCTCCCAGCACTGGATGCCCGTTCCCGGTGAGTCGAGGCGGAATACCCCGGCCCCCGCCGTCGGACCCGCGGAGTCACAGTAATCGGCAAGGGTCACCGTGTTCTGGTAGATGGTGCCCGGATTGGGATCACCGCCCACGCTGGGGGTAGAGGCCGTCGTCAGGCCCACGTTGAGCCCGTCGTAGCCGCAGCTCGTCGTGGCGTCGCAGGGTTGGGAGTTGCCGTAGGGGTGGTAACCCCACGTAGTGGTGTTCAAGGCAATCCCGTAGACGACACTGTTCGGCAGGACCACGTGCCCGAAGTTGAAGGTGATGTCATTGAGGAAGCCGTTCAAGCACCCGACCGGCGATCCGGTCGCTTGATCGATGTCGCTGTCATACCAGGCTCCGGCATTGGCACCCGTGCAGTTCGTGTTGTCCGCAGACGGACGATACGGGATGGCAAAGGTCACAGTTTCGGTGGCGATGAGAGCACCTGGTTTGATCAAGGTGCCCTGGGGCGCTGAACTGCCGAGCGTGGGAGCGTTGTAAACGTTCAGCGTGATCGGCTCGTTGAAGGTGGCGCCCGAAGTGGTGGCACACGACGTGCCACCGGCGAGGTTTCCGCAGGTCCAGCTGGACATCTGCACCACAACGTTGTCCAGGACGCGAGCGGTACCAGCAAAGGTGATCTGGTTTCCGATCTCAGACTCCTGGTGGGCCTGAAAAGCCAGGCTGGGCAGATTGCCCGGACTCGGATTCACGATGCTGTCGTAGATCGTGGGATCGACGTTCGGCACCCTGTGGTGCTTGACCTTCTGGGCTTTCGCGACACCGATGCCCGCAGATCCGATTCGTGCCTTGGCCAGCGCCGACGAGGAGGTTGCGATTCCGACCGATCCGACCAGGGCGAAAGCCGCGAATGCCAGCAGAATTCTTCTCATTACGTCCCTTCCTCCTGCGCAAGACACGTCAGTCGAAGGGACCTAAGGCGCTCTCGTAGAAGTCACAGTGTGAATCGCAACGCACGTTGCGCCGTCACTGTGCCCGGCGGTCGGCACTCCGCGCATCGTCAACTTTGATAAGCCTTTTCACTCGGCACCATGGCAGTCGTGACTGCCACCCGAGTAGATGCGCGACCGACATGCGCGCATCGTCCCTGCGGTCGCCAACAGCGAGGCACGCCGGGGCGATGATCAGTCGTCCTTCCGACGTCAGTCGTGCCCAAACCTGGCACCCCGAGCACACGAGATGCCCTTCAGATCACATCCAGCGTCAGGAGGTCGGTGGCGAGCACCACCTCACCGTTGAAGTGGGTCGTGGCCTGGTCGATCCACTCCTGCTCGGTGCCAGGCACCGGTGCAGGGACGAGATGGGTGAGGACGAGGGTGCGGACGCCTCCTCGCTGCGCGCTGCGAGCGGCGTCGGGTACCGACGAGTGGTAGTCGAGCACGTCGGTGAGCCGGGGCAGGCCGACCTGCTCGATGAGATCGCGCCGCACGACAGTGTGCACGAGCACGTCAACTGCCCTACACAGCTCGTCGAGCCCCGCACAGGGTACCGTGTCCCCGGCGATCACCACTGACCGCTCTCCTTCGTCGATGCGGAAGCCAACGGTTGGACGGACTGGGGCATGGTCGGTGGGGGCGGCGGTGACCCGCACCGCGCCTTCTTCGAAGATGACGCCTCGATCGACCTCGGTGACCGTGGCCGAAGGACGCCACTGCAGGTCGTCATGGTGGGCGAGGCGGTAGCCGATGTCGGGCTCGAGCATCGCCTCGGTCGCCTGCAGCACAGCGGTGGTGCCGCTCGGACCGAACACCGGCAGGGGATTGGGGACCAACGACGTGACCCATCGCATCGTGAAGACGTCGTTCAGGTCGGTGAGATGATCGCTGTGGAGATGGGTCAGGTACAAGCCTCGGAACGCTCCGGCTCCTGACCCCGCGGCGGCGGCGCGCATCAGGACCCCTCGCCCGCAATCGAAGAGCAAGTCCCCGACTGCCGTGCGCACCAGGGTCGACGGGCCCGCCCGCGCCGGATCGGGAAGCGGGCTGCCGCTGCCGAGAATGACCACCTGCATGTGGTTCGCCTCACCTGGAATCGTGGATTGCTACGAAGGTACCGGTTCGCTCGCCGCCGACCCTTCACGAGCTGACGCTATAGATTCCCGTCGCCACCACGGCACGCTGTGGGCGGGTGGATACTCGACCGATGCGGACCGCCACCGGCGCCGAAGGTCAGTCAGACGGCAGGGTGAGGGCGTTGGCCTTGGCCACGTCCCCGAACCAGTGGGCGCTGGGCTTGGGGTGTCGTTCGAAGGTGACCGGGTCCACGGCGCAGATGCCGAGCTTGGGACCGTACCCCAGGTGCCACTCGAAATTGTCGAGCAGGCTCCACACGAAATAGCCACGCACGTCGATCCCGTCGGAGATGCAGCGGTGCAGACTCTGCAGTGCCGTGGTGATGAACTCGATCCGCTCTGCGTCGTTCTCGGTGGCGAGGCCGTTCTCGGTCACCACTACGGGGATGCCGGTGTAGGCGGCGGCCCGCCGCACGGTGTACTCCACCACCTGGGGCCAGTACTCGTAGCCCATCTGGGTGAGGCGCGTCCCCGCCACAGGCTCGATCGGCCCGGTGGGGCCCAGGACGGTGCGCTCGTAGCACTGCACACCGATGAAGTCGTCGCCGGCGGTGGCGTCGAGGAAGGTGTTCTCGAGGATCTGCTCGGCGGCGTCTCGCGTCTGCTCCCCACCCTCGCCTGCCACGAGCTCCTCCATCGACAGGGTGATCCCCACCGGGAACGACCCGGGCCCGGAGCGGAGCGCGTCCACGGCCAACCGGTGGGCCCGGACCATGGCCTCGTTCACGGCGAAGTGGCGGCCATACTCGTCCTTCATGCCCGGTGGGTAGATTCCGACGGTGTAGCCCAGCACCGCCACCACGTTGGGCTCGTTGATGGTGCAGGCCCAACCGATGAGGTCGCCGAGATGGGCCACGGCGCGCTCGACGTAGCGCGCGAAGCGCTCCGGCGCGTCGGGGGCCTCCCAACCGCCTCGCGCCGTGAGCCACCGAGGCGTCGTGAAATGGTGGAAGGTCAATACCGGTGAGATGCCGCGCTCGTGACATGCCGCGCACATCCGCCGGTAGTGGTCGAGCGCGGCCGTGGAGAACTCACCCTCGGCGGGTTCGATACGGCACCATTCGAGGGAGAAGCGGTAGGCACCGAGACCCAGGTCCGCCACGAGGCCCACATCCTCGTTCCAGCGGTGGAAGGAATCGCAGGCGTCGCCGCTCGATTCCACGCATCCGGACCCCGGGTCGTGCTCCCAGTCCCACCAGTCGTTGTTGACGTTGCCACCTTCGATCTGATGCGCGGAGGTGGCCGCTCCCCACAGGAACCCCGCTGGGAATTGCAGGGCCTGCCCGTCTGTCCCTCGAGCGCTCATGCCCGCACGGTAGCCGGGAGGACGGAAGAGGGACGAACGTTGCGACCAGGCCGCTAGCCGCGCACCGCCATGGCGGCGGCGCGGTCGGCCAGGGCGGGATCGCGCAGGAAACGGGCGATGTCCTCGAAGTCGTCGCTCGGCCCCCTCCAGCGGAGGTCTTCCACCGAGGCCAGCAGCGAGCGGTCGACGCGCAACGTGGCCAGGTCACGGAACAACAGGGCGTGGTCCAGGTCCGATGCGAGGCGCTCGGCCAGCTTGGGTGCGCCTCGCACCGCCCGACGCAGGTCGGGGTCCCAGTCCGAGACGGTGGCGGGGATCGCCTCCAGGTGCTCGTAGCGGCCGAGCACGTTCGACGCCGACTGCTTCCCCCAGCCCGACAGGCCGGGGAACCCGTCCGCGCTGTCGCCGACGAGCGCCAGCCAATCGGGGATCGAGGCCGGGCCGATGCCGTAGCGGGCGCGGACCGCTTCCTCGTCGGTGACCACGTCCTTGCGCCGGTCGAGCTGCACGACGCGCTTTCCCCGTACGCACTGGGCCAGGTCCTTGTCCGGGGTGCACACCACCACCTGTTCGACGGCGGCGTCGTCGGCCGCCACCGCCGCCGCTGAGGCCAGCGCGTCGTCCGCCTCGAGCTCCACCATGGGCCAGACCACCACGCCCATGGCAACGAGCGCGGCCTCCAGGAGAGGGAACTGTGCCATGAGCAACTCGGGCACGCCTTCCCCGGTCTTGTACCCGGGCCAGAGGTCGTTGCGGAACGAAGCGATGACGTGGTCGGTGGCCACCCCGATGTGGGTCGTGCCCGAACTCAGCATCGACAGCACCGACTGCACCACGCCCCGCACCGCGCCGACCTCGCCGCCTTCCGCACTGGCCCTGGGCGGCGCGCCGTAGAAGTGACGGAACAGCTCGTAGGTGCCGTCCACGAGATGCACCGGCACCCGCTTCACCGGACCGGGTCCCGTCGCATGTACCACGTCTCCACCCCCAGGACGGTGGCGACCGACGCCACCTCGAATCCCAGTGCGGAGTAGAAACGAACGTTGCGCTCCTTGTCGGTCTCGAGCCACGCCAACCGACCACCCTCGTCGAGCCAGGTGCAGGTCTGTCGCATCACCAGTCCGCCGATGCCCCGGCCCTGGAAGCCCGGCTCCACCCCGACCGGGCCGAGATGCCAGTGCTCTTCTTCGAGGTCGGCCTGCGCCCAATGCGCCCAGAACACGTGAGCCCGGGCCGGGTCGCCCACCGGCGGCAAGGGTGCATCGAGAAGCTGCGACACGTCCCCGACCATGAACGCACCGATGCAGCCCCCCGGCGGCGCCATGCCTGCCGCCGCCACCACGCAGTCCCCGGCGAACGCCCCGATCTGCGGGGAGGGGAGCAGCTCGAAGAACGGCCCCAGCTCCCGGTACAGCCCGGCCAGCGCCGCGAGCGGGTCGTCGCCGTACATGGCGATCGAGGTGGGGGAGTCCGCCAGGGCACGCGACATCACAGCCGCCGCGGCCCGGTGCTCGCTGTTGCGCAACGTCCGGATCTCGGTATCGGTCACGCCCCCATCATGTCGACACCGTGGCCCCGCTGCCTCCTGAGGCCCGAGCCCGAGAGAAGGGCGGACTCCCGGCCCTGTTACCATCGGGCGCCTCTATGACGGTGCGTCAGATCCGGGGGGAGCACGCCACTGTCCCCGACGTCCTGCGGGCCGCCGCCGAGACGAACGCCGAGGTAGAGGCCTATGTGGAGATGGCCGAACCTCGTGCCGGCGGGCTCGTCGCCCCCGGTGCTGATGGCCGGAGACGCCTCACCTTCGCCGGCTGGGACGCCGCCGCCGGCGCCGTGGCGGGGTTGTTCGGCCGGTTGGGCGTGACCAAGGGTGACGTGGTCTGCCTGCTCCTGCCATCGTCCATCGACTACGCCGTGTGCTACCAGGCCGCGGCCCGGATCGGCGCCGTGACGACGGGCGTGAACCTTCGCATGGGCGCCGCCGAGCAGGCCTCGATCACCGCCCGGGTGCATCCCGCCGTGACCATCGTCGACACCGATGCCGTCGCGCCGGACGCGGTGCCTCCGGGGTCGGGCACGGTGCTCGAACGCGGGGCGCTGGCCGGCGCGTGGGAGCACGAGGCCGCACCCCGTCGCGTGCTCGACGCGCATGACCCCGTCGCCATCGTGTGGACCAGTGGGTCCACAGGCGTGCCCAAGGGAGCGGTGTTCGACCACGCCAACCTCATGGCCGTGGCGGCGGGCACCGATGTGCTCTCCCACCCCGGGGACCGACGTTTGTCGCCGTTGCCTTTTGCCCATGTCGGCTACATGACCCGCGCCTGGGACGAGATCGCCCACGGCATCACCACGGTGATCACGCCCCAGCCGTGGACGGCCGCGTCCGCCATCGAGTTGCTGAGCTCGGAGCGGGTGACCGTCGGGCAGGGTGTCCCCACCCAGTGGGCCCTCATGCTCGCCCATCCTGATCTCGCCGGTGCTGATCTCTCCCACCTCAGGATCGCCGGCACCGGCGCGTCGCGCGTCCCGCCCGAGCTGGTCCACGCCATGCGGGCCCGCCTGGGATGTCCCGTCGTCGTGCGCTACACCTCCACCGAGTCGTCGCTCGGGACCGGCACCCGGCCCGGGGACTCCGACGATGTCGTGGCCACGACCGTCGGCCGGCCCGTTCCCGGTGTCGAGCTCGAGGTGGTCGACGGCGAGGGAAGGGAGATGACTCCCGGCGAGGTGGGAAGGATCCGGCTGCGGTCGGCGGCGGTGCTGCGCGGCTATGTCGGCGATCTCGCCGCCGGCAGGCTGCTCGACCCCGTCGCCACCGCGGCGGTGCTCGACGCCGAGGGTTGGGTCACCACGGGCGACCTGGGCGCCATAGGCGAGGACGGCAACCTGCGGCTGGCGGGGCGGGTCTCGGAGATGTACATCCGCGGCGGCTACAACGTGTACCCCGCTGAAGTCGAGGCGGTCCTGGGAGAGCTGCCCGGCGTCGCCCAGGTGGCCGTGGTGGGGGTGCCCGACCCAGTGCTCGGGGAGATCGGGGCGGCCTTCGTGGTCCCCGTGGCATCGGCCGCGCCCCTTGATCTCGGTGATCTCAGGTCGGCGTGTCGAGCCCGGCTCGCCGACTACAAGGCACCCGACCGCCTCCATCTCGTCGCCGAGCTGCCCGTGACGGCCATGGCGAAGATCGACAAACGGGAGCTGGCGGCGCGCGCCGCCGAGCTCGAGACACAGCGAGTGAAGGAGCGAGTGAGCACATGACCGAGGCCACGGACCAGGCGGCGAAGAGCGACTCTGCGGCCAAGGCGGCCGGGGAGCGGCCGCCCCGCCAGCACACCATCATCGCCGGGGCGGAGCCGATCAAGCTGGGTTCGATGCTCTTCACGTTGGTCGAGCCCCGGCGGGGGCACGAGGTGGCCTACAACCGGTGGTACGAGCGGGACCACTTCTACGCGGGGTGCATGATCGGTCCCTACCAGTTCGCCGGCAAGCGGTTCGTGGCCACCGTCGAGCTGAAGGCCCTGCGCGACCCTGATCCCTCCGGCATCACCGGCGAGCCCGACCGCGGCAGCTTCCTGTCGGTGTACTGGGTGCTCGACGGCTACCACGACACGTGGAACCGGTGGGCGGTCGACCAGGTCAAGGCCCTGCACAAGGCGGGGCGCATGTTCAACGAGCGCGACCACGTCCACACCCTGCTGTACCGCTACGCGTGGGAGCGCTCCCGCGACCCCGACGGCCTGCCCGCCGAGCTCGCCCTCGACCACCCGTCGGCCGGTCTCGTCGCCGTGTTCACCGATCGTGCCGAGGACGTCGACGCCGTGACCTTCGAGGCCTGGATGCGCGACGAGCACCTTGCCGCGCTGCTCCCCGGCACCGCGGCCCGGCTCGTGATCGCGGCCGACCCCTTGCCGTTGCTCATCGACGCCCCCGGGGACGTGCCACGGTCGGAGTCCGACGACCGCCGCCAGTTGACCTTGTGGTTCCTCGACGCTCCGCCCCAGGAGGCCTGGGACTCGGTCGTCGTCGCCCACCGGACCGCGCTGGAGAAGTCGGGGAAGGCGACGGTCGTGGCTGCCCTGCCTTTCATCCCGACCATCCCGGGTACAGACACGTACACGGACATGCTGTGGCCCGACAACCACGACCAGAGGAGGTCTTCGTGAGCCCCGACCCCGCCGTAGTCACTCCGCCGGCGCGCCGTTTCGAAGGCAAGACCGCCATTGTCACGGGGGCCGGCTCGGGCATCGGCAGGGCCACCGCCATCCGCCTGGCGGTGGAGGGAGCCTCGGTGGCCTGCCTCGACGTGGTGGCCGACAATCTCGACGTGACCGTCGACGCGCTCACGACCCTCGGAGCCAAGGCAGTCGCCTACCGCTGCGACGTCACCAACGAGTCGCAGGTCAACGAGACGGTGACCGAGGTCGCCTCGGCTTTGGGTCGACCCGACGTGTTGTGCAACGTGGCCGGCATCGGCACCTTCGCCCATACCGCCGAGATGCCTCTCGCCACGTGGGACCGCATCATCGCCGTCAACCTGACCGGGACGTTCCTCATGACCAGGGCGGCGCTCGCCTACATGCTCGATCCCCCCGGTGGGAGCATCGTCAACATCGCGTCCACCTCCGGCATCATGGGTGCGGCGTACTCCGCTGCCTACTCGGCCTCGAAGGGCGGGGTGATCATGCTCACCAAGGCTCTGGCCATCGAGTACGCGGGCCGGGGTGTGCGCGTCAACGCGGTGGCGCCCGGGGGAGTGGACACCCCGCTCATCGGGAGCTTCCAGCTCCCCGAGGGAGGGGACCGCAAGCACATCTACCGCATCACCAGTCGCATGGGCTTCTGCACCCCCGACCAGGTCGCCGCCGCCATCGCCTTCCTGGCGTCGGACGAGTCCGCCTACACGACGGGCGCGGTCCTGGCCGTGGACGGGGGTATCACGGCGTAGGACACCCGCCGCCCCGACCGTGTCCCGCTCGGCGCGCGGTCGCTACCATCCACGACCGTGAGCCCGCCACCGTTGTTCATCGTCACCGACGTCTCGCCGTACCCCTCTGGGCCCGCCGGCGTCCACGGTGTGCTCCCCCAGGCGGCGGTGGCCCTGTCGGAATTGGCGGGGCTGGCCGCACTCGAGGCCGTGCGCGTGGACGCGGTGCCCGACATCGCCGCCGCCGCCCTCGCCGAGGGCGGCGTCCTGGCACTGTTCACCATCGGTGAGACCCCGTGGTCGTCGGCGCAGCGCGATGCGATCACCGACGGTGTGCGCTCGGGTCGCCTGGGGATCCTGGGCGTCCATGCCGCCACCGACGCGTGCACGTCGTGGGAGGAGTACGGATCGCTCGTCGGGGCTCGGTTCGACGGACATCCGTGGACCGAGACCTTCGACATCGACGTCGACGTCTCGCATCCGAGCACACAGCATCTCGGCGCCGTGTGGCGCTGGCACGACGAGGTCTATCTGTTCCGCGACCTGCGGCCCGACGCCCGCGTCCTGCTGCGCGTGGCGGAAGGTCAGCTCGACATGAACGTCCCCGGGGCCCGGAGGCCGCCCATCGGCTTCCCGCTGGCATGGTGCTTCACCGAAGGGCGGGGGCGCGTCTTCTACACGTCGCTCGGCCACTTCCCCGGGGCGTGGGAGACCCCGGCCTACCTCGGGCACCTCCAAGGTGGGCTCAGGTGGGTCCTCGGGGACGGCGACTGAGCACGATGATGCACCTCGTCGACACCGTCGAGGTCGAGCCCGAGCACGTGGACCGCTACCTCGAGCTGGTCTCCACCCTGGGAATGGCGGTCATGACCGGCGCCGGTGCGAGCTTCGTGTCGTGCGCCACCACGCCCGGCGATGTGGGCGAGCGCCAGCACATCCAGGTGGTGTGGGCATTCGACGATTTCGTGCACTGGAACGAAATCCGGAAGAACATGGTGCTCGATCCCCGCTACCACGAGTACGGGGGGACGGCCGCCTCCCTGCGAGTTGGCGGCACCCGTCGCTTCTTCGTCCCGGTGACCCTGTCGCCGTCTCTGTGATGCTGCGGCGCTTCGAGGTCTACGCGCTGCGTCCCGATTCCCCCGTCGATGACGTGCGCGCCCTCGAAATGGCGTGCCGTCGCTGCGGGCGGTTCATCCCCGAGGTGCTCGACTGCGCCGTGGGCTGGAACCTGTCCGACGCGCCGGTCCAACTCGTATGGGAGCACGCCTACCAGTCCCCCGAGGCCTATCGGCGCTACATGGTGCACCCCTACCACGCTGTCGTCATGGACCGGTACCTGCTCCCGGACTCACCCCAGAGGATCGTCATCGACGGTCCGTTGGGAGCGGGGCTCTACGGCTACGCCTGTGACACTCCCTCGTACCGGATGCGCGGGGGCACCCGGCGGCTCGTCCTCCTCCGCATCGACACCAAGGCGTCGGGGGCCGACGTGGCGCGGCTGCGCGACGAGCTCGAACGGGCTCCGGCGGACGCCCCCGGCATGGTCGTCTCGGTCATGGCCGCGAACACCATGGGCGCGGCCTGGTTCGACGGCGTCACGCCCGTCATGGGCCCGCCCCGATGGACACATGTGTGGGAGCAGGGATTCGCCACCCGCGACGCGCTCGACTCCTATCGCCAAGGCGCATCGACCATGGCCGGCGTCGAGCGCGCCGGCTGGGACCGGGGCACGGGCGGCATCGTCACGCGCTCGGCCGAGCTCTTCTACGAGCTGTCGGGAGACTGAGCA
>Ga0209415_10001796_pt1 | contig 40471 bp, 19 predicted proteins | sample PeaSoiSIISIP2007_FD_187696 | JGI IMG/M metagenome (GOLD analysis project Ga0209415, IMG submission 187696) | Peat soil microbial communities from Weissenstadt, Germany - SII-SIP-2007 (SPAdes) (version 2) | ecosystem: Environmental > Terrestrial > Soil > Wetlands > Peat | place: Germany...
ACCGGTAACCCCACGAAAAGGGCATCGCTTGCCGTGGTATGGGCGTTGTACGGCAGGGTGTCGAGGAAGACGTCGGCGACACGGTAGCGTGCGAGGTGGTCCTCGACCAGAGGGACCCTGGTGGCGAAGATCAGGCGGTTGGGATCCACCCCTCTCGCTTCAGCCTCCTTGCGCAGGTTTCCTTCGGCTGCGCTGTTCAGCTTCATCAGCCACAAGACGCTGTCCGGCGTGCGCTTCAGGATGTTCATCCAGACGTCGAACATGGTCGGGTTCAGCTTGAATGCATGGTTGAACGAGCAGAAAACGAAACCGGTTTCGGGAAGACCGCACTCGGCGCGGGTGGGCGTGCGCTCCGCCACCTGCAGCGTGCGATCCGTGGGCAAGTAGGTGTCCGGCAGGTAGACGATCTTTTCGCTGTAGTACTGCTGATCCTTCTCGGGGATGATGTGCGGGTCGGCGATCAGGTAATCGATGTAGTCAAGCCCCAGGGTGTTCGGATAACCGAGATAATTCACCTGCACCGGGGCCGGGCGATAGGCAAAGATGCCGGTCCGGGAATCGGCCGTGTAACCGGCGAGATCCACCGCGATGTCGACCTCGTGCGCGCGCATCAGCTGCGCTATTTCCAGGGTGGTCTTCTGGCGGACGTCGATGAAGTGGTCGCAGGCAGCGATGAAGCGGCTGCGCAGCTTGCTGCCGTCGTCGATCCCCAACGAGATGCCGATGATCTCGAATTTGGACTTGTCGTGATTCTCGAAGATGCCGGCCATCAGGTGCCCGACGGGGTGCTCCCTTAAGTCGGGCGAAACGTAGGCAACCTTGATCTTTTTGTGCCCGTATACCTCGCCTCGCCAGACGCTTTCCTGGCGGGGATACATCCCCTCCGCGAAGATCATGGCACAGGCAAGGTGCTCCTCGGGGGATTCGGAGATGGCCAGCACCGCCAGAGTCTTGCTGACTCGCTTGCCTTGGGCGATCCCCTGAGCTATGGCAGGTATCAGTTTGTCGAGCCCCGCCCATCTGCAGGCGTGCAACTGCGCAAAAGCGAGCAATCCCAGCCCGTAATCGTATTCCGGATTCACCTGCAAAAGCCTCTGGAAGGTGTCGGCGGCATCGTCCACGCGTTTGAACTCACCCAACAGGATGCCCCTGTTGCCCAGTGCCTTGTCGTTATCCGGGTAAATCGCCAGCAGTCGTTCGTATGTTTCCAGCGCCTCGACGTGACGGTTCATCTCCTGGAGTATGGCTCCACGATTGACCAGCGCCTCGGAGTATACCGGATCAAGTTGCAGGGCAATGTCGTAGCTTGCCAAAGCCGCATCGTTTCTCTTGAGCGAGTTCAGTACGATGCCGCGGTTGTACCAAGTCTGCGCATAGTCGGGTTTTACCCTGGCGGCTCGTTCCAGGTATTCCAGGGCCTTGAGGGCCTGTCCTTGCTGGTGGGCAATGATCCCCAAGGAATAAAGGGAGATAAAGTCTCCCGGGAGGAGGCTAAGAATTTGCAGGAACAGCGCTTCGGCCTCCTTTAGCGAGCCTTTTTCCTGCAGCGTAAGCGCCTCTTTGATTTTCGCATCGAGTGCACTGAGCAGCGCTTGATTGGGAGGCGCCTGAACGGCTTTGGCAATCTCGGCGGCCAGCGCGGTGCGGTTGGCGAGCGCTTCGCGGTGGGAGGGATCAATCGCCAGAGCGCGGTCGTAACTTTTCAGTGCTTCCTCTTTTTGCTCGAGAGCGCGCAGCATGATGCCGCGGTTAAACCATGCCGGAGCGAAGCCTGGGGTTATCCGGATTGCCCGCTCGAAATAGCTCAGGGCTTTGGGCATGTCCTTGCTGTTGGCTGCCGACACCCCCAGCGAGTACAGGCAAACGAAGTTATTAGGATTTACCTTGAGTACTTGTCGGAAAAAAACATCGGCGCCGGCGTGGTCTCCCTGGCGCTGCAAAGTCAGCCCTTTTTCCAGCATCTTATCGGTCTTAGCCTTGTTCGGCTCGCTCTTAGCCTTGCCGGGAATGTTCTTAGTTTTTTTCGACTTTTTCATGTATTCCCCTGTCAATCTGTTGGTTCACGGTGGAGTCTACCAGCGAGCTTTTTGGCCCTCGATTTTAACAGCAAACGGCGTGCCAGCCTCGCCCCTTACCGATAACCCGCGTGCCATCAAGCATTCAAACAACTTTTTTGTGGCTGCGGGAAGCGGCGTCAAAGGATTGACGCCCGGGCTTTTACTGAAGGTGAGTCTCCGATGTAAAAGATGGATTCGCCGCAGCTTTACGTGCGTTAACAGCAAATCCCCCCTGCCCCCCCTTTGTCAAAGGGGGGAACGCTGAGGGCGGGAGATCTCCTCTAATAGAAAAAATGACATAAGCCGGGCGGACTTATGCCAGTTTATGAAGCACTGTCTTGGCAGTGGAGCTGAAATAAGTCGAGCCCCTTGCGGGGCTCGACTGGCGTACTTCTATAACTTCAAGTTATCCGAGCAACGGGTCTTTCACCGGATGTACCACGCCTTGTAACGTTACGTCGGTGTGCAGTCCGTGTGCATGCTCGTGTCCGCCGCTGGTCAGCTGGCTGCCGGCATTCTGGACATCCACGTGGTGGAGGGCATCGGCGGCAGTTGCGGAATGTGCCGCGTCGTACCCTGTATGCGCATTGCCGAGGGCCGCGTCGTGACCCGGGGAGAAGATGTCGTCCATGCCCGGGACGGCGGCCGTCAGGCCATGGTGCCCGCCAATCTGCAGGTCGGTGCCCATGTTGTGGAGCACGGCGATGTCGTCGGCGGTAAGCGCCCTTACCTGGCTGTGGGTCAGCGCCGCCACGTCCGCAGTGGTGAGGGCCGCGATGTCCGCGGTAGTGAGGACGTGGACCTGGGCCGTGGTCAGGGCATGCACCTGGGCGGTGGACAGGGCATGTACCTGGTCCGTAGTCAGGGCCTGTACCTGGGCGGTGGTCAATGCCTGTACCTGCGCTGTGGTCAGGGCATGTACCTGGTCGGTGCTCAACGAGTGCAGCTGGTTGCTGTTGAGCGAATCGACCTGCAAGGTGGTCAGCGACTGCAGCTGATCGGTAGTCAGGGCATGCACCTGGTCCGTGGTAAGCGCCGCCACCTGAGCGGTAGTCAGGACGTGCAACTCGTCGGTGGTGAGGGTTGCCACGAGGCTGGTGCTCAGCATCGCCACCTGGTCGGTAGTCAGGGCGGCAATCGTCGCCGTGGTGATGGCCTGCGGTTGATCGGCCAACCAAACGTCGCCCAACTCGTGGACCGACCCGTCCGCCATCGTATAGGTCGAATCGAGCAGGATGGCGTTGCCGTTGTTGGCGACGGCAACCGCGTGGGCGTTCAAGTTGAGGCTCGTTATCCCGAGCGAGCTGAGCGTGTGCATTTCACCGGCTTGGGCTACGCCGTCTCCGTTGGTATCCACCCAGACCTGCAGTTGGTTGAAGGCGGCATCGCTCGAGTTGATCACGCCGTCGTGATTGGTGTCGAGTGCCGCCAAGGCCTGGAAGCCGTTGAGTGCCGTGGCGCCGGAGGCGAGCTTGGTTGCGGAACCGAAGAGTTCGGTGCCGTTGTTGACTACGCCGTTGTTCGCCAGCACCAGGAACCCGCTGTTCCCCGTAATCCAGCCGACGTTCTGCTTGACCCCGCTGCCGGTCAAGTCGAACTGCACCCCGGCCGCCATGCTCTCGGTCTGGATGCCGGAGTTACCGAGGTCGAGCACGATCGGCGTCACCCCGGTGTTTGTCATGAGAGTCGTCAGGTTGGCAGCCGACAACGCCGCCTTATCGCCTGAAGTCAAGGCGTTTGCGTGCGCGGTGTCGATGACGGCGACTTGGGCAGTAGTCAACGCTGCGACCTGCCCCGTAGTGAATGCCGCGAAGTCCGCAGTCGTGAGAGCGACGAACTGCGCCGTAGTCAGGGCCTGAATGCTATCGGTGGTCAGGGCATGCACCTGGGCGGTGGTCAGGGCCGCAAAATCGGCGGTGGTCAGGGCATGTACCTGGTCGGTGTTCAGGCCCGCGATATTTGCAGTACTAAGTGCCTGGACCTGAGTCGAGTACAGAACCGAGAAGTCTGCGGTGCTCAGCGCGGTCACCTGGTCGCTGGTGAGAACCGCGAAATGGGCGGTGGTCAGCGCTTGCAACTGGTTATTGTTGAGGGCCGCAATGTCGTCGGTATTCAGGGCATGGACCTGAGCCGTAGTGAAGGCCGCGAAATCGGCCGTGGTGAGTGCGTGTACCTGGTCGGTGGTAAGGGCGGCGATGCCCGACGAAGTGATCACCTGAACCTGTGTGGCGCTCAGTGACGCGAAGTCGGCCGTAGACATTGCATAGACCTGGTCGGAACTCAAGGTATGCATGGCGTCGGTCGTGAACGCGGCAAACTGTGCGGTGCTAAGCGCATAGATATCGTCGGTGGTCAGCGCGTGAATCTGAGCCGTGGTGAAGGCGGCAAAGTCTGCGGTTGTCAGCGCGTGAACCTGATCGGTGTTGAGGCCCGAGATATCGTTGGCACTCAAGGCATGAATCTGAGCGGTGTTGAAGGCCGCGAAGTCCGCGGTGGTGAAGGCACTGATCTGATCACTGCTCAGTGCGCCAATGGCCGCGGTGCTCAGGGAGCTCGCCTGATTGCTGGTAAGGGCGGCGTAATCGTCGGTATTGAGCGATACCGCCTGTGCCGTTGTAAAGGAAGCAAAGGCCGCGGTACTCAGAGCGTGCACCTGATCGGTGCTCAGTGCTGCCAGGTCATAGGTGTTCAGGGCACGGACCTGCGCCGTGGTAAACGCTGCGAAATCTGCAGTGCTGAAGGCGGTTATCTGGTCCGTGGACAGGGCCGCAATGGCCGAGGAGGTCAGGGCACGGACCTGGTCGGTGCTCAGGGCTGCGTAATCGTCCGAGTTAAGGGCGTATGCCTGAGCCGTGGTTAGGGCTGCAAAGTCTGCCGTGGTCAACGCAGCCACCTGATCGGAACTTAAGGCCGAGAGGTCGAAGGTGTTCAGTGCGGCTACCTGTGCCGTGTTTAGTGCCCTGAAGTCGTCGGTATTCAAGGCAACCACCTGGTCCGTGGTGAGGGCCGCGATGGATGCAGTGGTGAAGGCACTTACCTGCTCGGTGCCAAGGGCAGCCATATCGTCGGTATTCAGGACATGCACCTGAGCCGTGGTGAGGGAAGCGAATGCCGCCGTGGTCAGGGCATGAACCTGATCGGAACTCAGGGCCGCAAGATCACCCACACTGATCGCACGAACCTGAGCAGTCGTCAGGGCATGGAGCGCGTCGGTGCTCAGAGCCGTCACCTGGTCGGAGTTAAGTGCGGCAATGTCGGCCGTGGTAAATGCGCTCACCTGGTTGGAAGTGAGGGCTGCGAAATCGTCCGTGGTCATGGCAGCGATCTGCGCAGTGCTCAGGGCCGCGAATACCGCAGTCGTCAGGGCATGCACCTGGTCGGTGTTGAGTGCGGCAATGTCCGCGGTGGTCATGGCGGAGGCCGCCGCTGTGGTCAATACCGCGAAGTCGGCGGTGCTGAAGGCTGCTATGTCGTCAGTGCTCATCGCCTTTATTTGCGCCGTGGTGAGGGAGGCGAAGGCGGCGGTGGACAGCGCTGCCACTTGATCGGTGGTGAGCGACACGATGTCCGCAGTGCTCATTGCCTGCAGCTGGCTGGAGGTGAGCGTTTGGAAATCGCCGACGGTCAGCCCCTGGATCTGCACGGTGGTGAGTGCCGCGATGTCCGCAGTGGTGAATGCCGCGAACTGGGCCGTGGTCAGGACCGACAGCGTGTCGGAAGTCAGAGCATGCAGCTGCGTCGTCGTGAGAGCCGCGAAGTCCGCCGTGGTCAATGCCGAGACCTGGTCGGTGCTGAGTGCCGCGATGTTGGCGGTATTCAATGCCACCACCTGCGAGGTGGTAAGGGCTGTGAAATCGGCAGTGCTCAGCACTTGCACCTGGCTCGTCGTGAGCGCGGCTACGTCGAAGGTGCTGAGGGCGGCAACCTGTTGCGGACTGAGGGCCGAGAGTGCGTCGGTGCTCAGGGCCTTGACCTGAAGGGTCGTCAGCGCCGCAAAGTCGGCGGTGTTCAGCGCGGTCAACTGAGCCGTGTTGAGTGCCCCCAGGCTGGCGGTGGACAGTGCGGCCACCTGGGCGGTGTTAAGGACGGCGAAGTCGGCCGTGCTCAGGGCGGCTAGCTGATCGGTGGTCAGGGAGCCGATGGCCGAGGTGGTCAGGTTTGCGAACTGTGCCGTGGTGAGGGCCGCGAAGTCGGCCGTATTCAGACTGCGGACCTGTGCCGTGGTCAGTTGCGCAAAGTCTGCAGCATTGATGGCCTTCACCTGATCGGAACTGAGGTTGGCGATATCCGACGTATTCAGAACCCGAACCTGGTCAGTGCCTAACTGAGCAAAGTCTGCAGTGCTGAAGGCAGCAACTTCCGCCGTGGTGAGCGCCGCGATGGTTGCGGTATTCAGGGCAACGAACTGGGCGGTGCTCAAGGCAGCCATATCGTTGGCATTCAGACCGCGAACCTGAGCGGTTGTCAGCGACGCGACGGCTGCTGTGCTCAGGGCTGCGAAGTCGGCGGTACTCATCGCGGTAAGGTCCGCCGTACTCAGAGCACGCATCTGAACGGTGCTGAGGACTGCGAAGTCCGCCGCGGTAAGGGCCGCCACCTGGTCCGTGGAAAGTACGGCCAGATCCGCGGAAGACAAGGCTGCGAAATCGGCGGTGCTCAGGGACGCAAAAACTGCTGTGGTGAGCGCGTGAACTTGGGTCGCGCTCATGGCGGCGAAATCAGCCGTGTTGAGGGCGGCGAACTGGGCCGTGCTCATGCCGGCTAAGTCCGCGGTTGTCAGCGCGGACACCTGATCCGTGGTGAGTATCGCGAAATCCGCAGTGGTCAGGGCCATGACCTGGGCCGAGCCAAGCGCCGCGAAATCGCCTGCGCTAAGAGCGCTTACCTGGGCGGTCGTGAAGGATGCGAAGTCGGCGGTGGTGAAGGCGTGCACCTGGTCCGAGTTCAGGGCCGCAAAGTCGGCCGTTGACAAGGCTGCAAACTGGGCCGTCGTCATGCCGGCAAAATCCGCAGTCGTCAGAGCGGCCACCTGGTCGGTGGTAAGGGAGGCGAATGCCGCCGTGCTCAGTGCATGTACCTGGTCGCTGCTGAGCGCCGCGAACTCGTCCGTGGTCAGGACGTCTACCTGCCCTGCGGTGAGCTGTGCGAAGGCGGCGGTAGACAGTGCCTGCACCTGACCGACGTTCAGGGCAGCGAAATCGGCCGTGGTCAGGGCTTTTACCTGGTCGGAAGTAATGGCAGCAAAAGCCGCGGTAGAAAGCGCGGATACCTGGTCGGAGCTCAGGGCCGCGAAGTCGGCCGTAGTCAGAGCGCGCACCTGATCCGAATTCAATGCGGAGAAATCATTGGCGTTCATAGCCGCGAAGGCAGCGGTCGTGAGCGAGGCGAAGTCGGCCGTGGTCAGGGCATGCACCTGATCGGAATTCAGCGCGGCGAAGTCGGCCGTGGTCAGGGCGGCGAACTGGGCGGTGCTCATGGCGGCAAATACGGCCGTGGAGAGGGCAGAGACCTGATCCGAACTGAGCGATGCGAAGTCGGCGGTGGTCAAGGCCGTGGCCTGAGCCGTGCTGAGTGCCGCGAAATCGTCTGTCGACATGGCCGCGAATTGCGCCGTGGTGAGGTTGGCGAAATCTGCCGTAGTCAGGGCATGAATCTGATCGGTAGTCAGTGCGGCAAAGTCGGCGGTGGTCAAGGCTTTGACCTGAGCCGAGGTGAGGGAGGCAAAATCAGCGGTGGAGAGGGCGGACACCTGGTCGCTGCTCAAGGACGCGAAGTCGGCGGTACTCATGGCCGTAAACTGGGCGGTGGTTATTGCCGCGAAATCGCTGGGGGCCAAGGCTGCGAAATCGGCCGTGGTCAGGGATGCAAAATCGGCGGTGGTCAGCGCATGCAGCTGGTCGGAATTTAATGCCGCGAAGTCGGCAGTGGTCAGGGCTGCAAAGTCGGCGGTGCTCATGGCGGCAAAGGCTGCCGTGGAGAGGGCGGAGACCTGATCGCTGGTGAGAGCGGCGAAGTCGGCGGTGGTCATGGCAGCGATCTGGTCGCTGGTGATTGCGCTGAAGGTTGAGGCATTCAGGGCCGCGAAGTCGGCCGTAGACAAGTGCGCGAAATCCGCGGTGGTCAAGGCATGCACTTGGTCGGAACTCAGGGCCGCGAAGTCGGCCGTGGTCATGGCGGTTACCTGATCGCTAGTGAGAGCGGCAAAAGCCGCAGTGGAGATGCCGGTGATCTGGGTTGCGCTGAGCGACGCGAAGTCGGCCGTCGTCAGGGCGGCGACCTGGTTAGCCCCCAAGGCAGCGAAGTCGTTTGCCGACAGGGCGACGAACTGGGCCGTACTCATATTGGCGAAAGCCCCGGTCGACAGGGCCTGCACCTGGCCGGGGGTAAGCGCCGCGAAATCGGCGGTGCTCAGGGCCTGTACCTGGTTGGTATCGATCGTCGCAATGGCGCTGTTGCTCAGGGAGGCAAACTGCGCAGTAGTGAAGGAAGCAAAGTCGGCCGTGGACATGGCCTGAATCTGGGCAGTGCTCAACCCGGCGAAGCGGTCCGAAGCGATGCCGACGAAGTCAGCCGTCGTGAGGGAAGCGATGGCAGCCGGGGACAGGGCTTGGATCTGGCTGACGGTGAAGGCTGCAAAATCGGCAGTCGTCAGGGCGGCAAAGTCGGCAGTCGTAAGCACCTTCAAGGCGTCGCTGCTCAGATGAGTCACCTGGTCGGAACTGAAGGAGGCGAAATCGGCAGTCGTCAGAGCCTGAACCTGGGTGGAGGTCAGAGCGGCGAAGTCGCTCGTGCCAAAAGCTGCGAAGTCCGCCGTTGAGAGGTTGCCCATGACGGTGGCGGAGAGAGAGCGTACTTGATCCGTGGACAGTGCCGCGAAATCGGCGGTGCTGAGCGCATTCGCCTGGTCCGAGGTGAGGGCAGCGGTCTGGGTCGTAACCATTGCCTGCACCTGACCGACACCCAGGCCCGCAAAGTCGGCCGTTGTCATGGCGTGCACCTGTGCGGTGGTCAAGGCTGCAATCTGATTGTTACCGAAGGCGGCAAAGTCAGCCGTTGAGAGGGCGGCGATGACCTTGGTGGACAGGGCGTGCACCTGATCGGTGCTCAGGCTCGCGAAATCGGCCGTGGACAGGGCATTGGCCTGGTCTGTGGTGAGCGCGGCAATGTCTGCCGTGCTGAAGCCGACAAATTGGGCCGTGCTGAAGGCGGCAAAATCAGCCGTCGTCAAGGCGTGCACCTGTGCCGTACTCAGTGCCGCCATGTCGTCGGAGTTGAAGGCGACAAAATCGGCGGTGGTGAGGGAGGCGATCACCTTGGTGGAGAGGGCAGCCACCTGGTCGGTGCTGAGGGCCACGAAATCGGCGGTGGTAAGCGCATTGGCCTGCGCGGTCGTCAGGATCGCGAAGTCAGCCGTAGTAAGGGCGCTCACCTGTTGGGAACTGAGGCTCGCGAAGTCGGCCGTGGTAAGGGCGCTCACCTGTGCGGTCGTCAGGGCGGTCAAGGAATCGGAGTTCAATGCCGCAAAATCGGCAGTAGTGAGGGCGGCGACGACGGCCGTGCTCAAAGCCACTAGTTGGTCCGTGCTGAGAGCCGCGAAATCCGCGGTCGTCAGGGCAAGGGCTTGGGCAGAGGTCAGGGCGGCAAAGTCTGCCGTGTTGAGGACGGAAACCTGGGTTGCACTGAGCGCGTTAAAGTCCGCAGTCGTCAAAGCCAGGACCTGGGCCGTAGACAGCGCGGCCAGATCGTCCGTGGTAAAGGCGTTCACCTGTTGGCTGGTGAGGGCAGCAAGGTCCGCCGTGTTAAGGGCGTGTACCTGGTTCGCGCCAAGGGCGGCGAAGTCGGCGGTGGTCAGGGCGGCGACCTGGGCAGTGTTGAGAATGGACAGATCAGCCGTGCTCAGGGCGGTAACCTGAGAGACCAGGAGGTTTGCGAAATCGGCGGTAGTCATGGCGCCGATTTGCGCAGTGGTCAGAGCCGTGATTTGGTCCGTATTCAAAGCCTTGGTCTGATCGCTGGTAAGGGCGGCGATGTCCGCGGTGTTAAGGGCATGGAGCTGGTCCGTGGTCAGGGAGGCAAAATCGGCCGTCGTCAATGCGTGCACTTGGCCGGTAGTCAGGGCTGCAAAGTCTGCAGTGCTGAGCACGGATACCTGGTCCGTGGTCAGTGAGGCGAATACCGCCGTGGTCAGGGCACGCAATTGGGTGGTGGTGAGGGCGGCAACGTCGTCCGTCGTGAAGCCTACGAAATCGGCGGTGGACATGGCCGCCAGGTCGGCGGTGGTCAGGGCGTGAAGCTGAGCCGTGGTGAGAACCGCGAAGTCGGCGGTGGTCAGCGCCGCGATCTGGGCCGTGGTAAAGGTGGACAGGGCCGCGGTACTGATTGCCGACACCTGAGCGGTAGTCATCCCGGCAAAATCGGCTGTCGTCAGGGCATCGAGCTGGGCCGTGCCGAAGGCGGCGAAGTCGGCCGACTGGAGAGCCTTCACCTGGTCGGAGCTGAGGGCCGCAAGGTCTCCTGCGGTCAGGGCGTTCGCTTGCGCCGTGGTCAGGACCGAGAAATCGGCGGTGGTCAAAGCGGCGGCCTGCGCAGGGGTGAGGGCCGCGATATCGTCCGTGGTCAGGGCGCTCACCTGGGCGGAGGTAAAGGACGCGAAATCCGCCGTCGTCATGGCATGTATCTGCGCGGTGCTGAAGGCTGCGAAGTCGGCGGTGCTGAAGGCCACGAAGTCGGCGGTGGAGAGCATGGCGATCGCCGAGGTGCTCAGGGCATGCGCCTGATCGCTATTCAAGGCCGCGAAGTCGGCGGTGTTCAGCGCAGCAACCTGCGTAGTGGTGAGGGCCGCGAAGGCGGCGGTGTTAAGGGCGCCCACCTGATCGGCGGTAAGCGCGGCGAAGTCTGCCGTAGACAAGGCATGGACCTGGGCAGTGCTGAGGACGGCGAAGTCGGCCGTGCCCAGGGCGGCAAAATCAGCGGTGCTCAGGTTCTGGATGTCCTTGGTGTTCAGGGCCGAGACTTGGTCAGTCGTCAGGGCCGCGAAGTCCGCGGTGTTCAGGGCGGTCAGCTGTGCCGTGGTGAGCGCCGCGATGGCGTCGGTGGAAAGCGCCTGCACCTGCATCGAGTTCAAGAGGGCGAAGTCCGCGGTGCTGAAGGCATGCACCTGAACGGTGCTGAGAGCCGCAAAGACCGCAGTACTCATGGCCGCTACCTGGCTGGCGGTAAGAGCGGCGATATCGCCGGCAGTCAGGACGGAGACCTGGTCGGTACTGAGAAGAGCAAAGTCGGCGGTGGTCAGGGCGCCGAGCTGCGCGGTGGTGAGGATCGCAAAGTCGTCACTGGTGAGGGCATGTAGTTGGGCCGAGCTCAGAGCGGCGAAGTCAGCAGTAGTGAGGGCATGCACCTGGTCGGTGCTGAGTGCCGACACGTCGGCGGTGTTGAGAGCTGCGAACTGGGCCGTGCTCAGAGCGGCGAAGTCCTTCGCTGTCAGCGCGGAGACTTGGTCGGTACCGAGGGCCGCGATAGCCGCGGTGCTCAGGGCGGCTACTTGGACCGTAGTCAGCGCCGCGTAATCGTCGACGCTCAGTGCCCGGGCTTGAGCCGTGCTCAGTGCGGCAAAGTCCGCCGTCGTCAGGGCATGCAGCTGGTCGGTGCTGAGGGCCGAGAGATCGGCGGTGTTCAGGGCTGCGATCTGCTCGGTGCGCATGGCAGCGAAACCGGCAGTGGTGAGGGCGGCAACTTGATCGGTGCTGAGCGCTGCAAGGTCTACCGTGGTGATGGCCTTGACCTGATCCGAAGTCAGGGCCGCGAAGTCGTTGTCGCTCAGGGCGGTAATCTGGGCGGTGGTGAGCGAGGCAAAGGCGGCCGTCGTAAGAGCCCGCACCTGGTCCGTATTAAGGGCGCTGAGATCCGCAGCGCTCAGGGCGCGGACCTGCGCGCTGCTCAGGGCGGCGAAAGCAGCCGTGCTGAGGGCCGACACCTGATCGGTGCCGAGGGCGCCGATTTCCTTGCTCGTCAGGGCGGAAACCTGGCCAGGCTGGAGCGCCGCCATGTCGTCCGTGCTCAGGGCTGCAAGTTGCACCGTGGTCATGGAGGCGAAGGCGGCAGTACTCAAGGCCTGGACCTGTGCGGTAGTGAGTGCCGAGATGTCCGCGGTGTTCAGCGCGCCGACCTGCGCCGTCGAGAGGGCGGCAAAATCGGCGGTGGTCAGGGCGGAGACCTGGCCCGCGCCGAGCGATGCTATGGCCTGGGTACCCAAGACCTGTACCTGGCCCACGGTGAGAGCCGCGAAATCGTCGGTGGTCATGGCCGAGAGCTGCGCGGTGCTCAGAGCCGCAAAGGCCGCAGTGCCCAGTGCCTGGACCTGGGCGGTGTTCAACGCGGCATAGTCGTCGGTGCTCAGAGCGCGGGCCTGGGTGGAAGAGAGCGCTGCGAAGTCGGCAGTGGACAGAGCGGATATCTGGGCCGTGGTGAGTGCTGCAAGGGCCGCCGTGCTCAGCACCTTGACCTGATTCGAGTTGAGGGCGGCAAAATCCGCCGTGCTCATGGCGCTCAACTGGGCCGTACTCAATACCGCGAAATCGGCCGTAGAGAGTGCGGCTACCTGATCACTATTAAGAGCGGCGAAGTCCGCGGCGGTAAGCGCCTTCACCTGCGCCGTGCTCAGGGCGGCGAAGTCTGCGGTAGTCAGGACGGACACCTGAGACGTGCTGAGCGCAGCGAAGTCCGCCGAACTCATGGCAGCTACCTGATCTTTGCTGAGGGCCGACAGGTCGTCGGTAGTCAGGGCGGCGGCCTGTGCCGTGCCGAGGGCGGCAAAGTCCGCCGTGCTGAACGCTTTCACCTGGTCGGAAGTGAGTGCGCTGACGTCTGCGGCGTTGAGCGCCGATACCTGGGCGGTTGTGAGGGAGGCGAAGTCGGCCGTGCTGAACGCGGCCACCTGGGCCGTCGACAGCGACGCCAGGTCGGCGGTATTGAGCCCGACGAACTGTGCCGTGGTGAGCGACGCGAAGGCGTCGGAAGTCATGGCGCTCACCTGGGCGGTGCCAAGCGCTGCCAGATCGTCCGACCCCAGTGCCCGCACCTGATCGGTGTTGAGGGCCGAGAAGTCCGCCGCGGAGAGCGCCTTGACCTGGGCCGAGGCCAGGGCTGCGAAGTCCGCAGTCGTCAAGACGGCGGCCTGGTCGGAGGTCAGCGCCGCAATGTTTGCGGTGGTCAAAGCGACCACCTGATTGGAACTGAGCGCAGCCATGTCGTCCGTGCTCAGGGCGTGCAGTTGAGCTGTGGTCAGGGCCGCAAAGGCAGCCGTGGTCAACGCATGCACCTGGTCCGTGTTCAAGGCTGCCAGATCGGCGGTGCCGAGGACGTGCACCTGCAGCGTGGAAAGTGCGGCAAAGTCGGCCGTGGTCAGTGCGGCGACCTGGTCCGTGGTGAGCGCTGCGACAGCCGAGGTGGACAGGGCGCTCACCTGGAGGCTGGTCAGGGCTGCGAAATCGTCCGAACTAAGGGCATGCACCTGAGCCGTACTGAGGGAGGCAAAGACGGCGGTGCTCAAGGCGTGTACCTGGTCGGTGCTCAGGGCAGAGAGTGCCGCGGTTGTCAGGGCGTTCGCCTGAACCGTGGTGATGGCCGCAAAGTCTGCGGTGCTCATGGCAGTCAACTGAGCGGTGCTGAGTACGGCGATTTCCGCGGTCGTCATGGCTGCGACCTGTTCGGTCCTCAGCTGGGCGAAGTCGTCGGAGCTGAGGGCGGCTACCTGCGCCGTGCTCAGGGCGGCGAACGCCGCAGTGGTGAGGGCCTTCACCTCAGCCGGGCTCAAAGCTGCAATGTCTGCCGTGTTCAGGGCCTGCACCTGGCTGGTGGTGAGGGCCGCAAAGTCCGCCGTGGTGAGGCTGGCAACCTGGTCGGAGCTCAGGGCCGTCAGGTCCTGCGTGCTCAAGGCGCGTACCTGAGCGGTAGTCATGCCCGCAAAGTCCGCCGTATTCAGGGCCTGTATCTGCAGCGTAGTCAGGGCTGCCAGGTCGACCGTGGTCAGGGCCTTCACCTGGTCCGAGCTGAGTGCCGCGACCTCGGAAGTGGTGAGGGCACGCGCCTGCGCCGTGGTCAGCGCGGCAAAGTCGGCCGTGGTCAGGGCCGCCAGCTGGTCGGTGCTCAGGGCGGCAATGACCGAGGTCGTCAACGCGCTCAATTGGTTGCCGCTGATGGCGGCAAAATCAGCGGTGCTAAGCCCCTGCACCTGGGTGCTGCTCAAGGCCGCAACGTCGGTGGTGCTAAAGGCTGCAAAATCCGCGGTGGAAAGGGTCGCCAGGGCGCTGGAGTTGAGGGCGCCGACCTGGGCCGTGGAAAGGAGCGCGAAATCCGCGGTGCTCAAAGCCGCGAGCTGGCTGGAACTCAAGCCTGCAATGGCCGCGGTCGTCAGGCCCTGCAACTGGGAGGAATTCATCGAGGCAAAGTCGGCGGTGCTCAGCCCTGCAACCTGAGTGGCGCTGAGGGTCGCAACGTCCGCCTTGCTCAGAGCCGCGAAATCGGCGGTACTGACGGTGGAAAGGGCTGCGGAGTTCAGTGCGCCCACCTGTGCCGTGGTAAGCGCGGCGAAATCCGCGGTGCTCATGGCGGCGACCTGTGCCGAGTTGACGGCTGCTATAGCCGCGGTGTTCAGCGCGCGGATCTGCGCCGTAGTAAGCACGGCGAAGTCCGCAGTCGTCAGGCCGGCCACCTGGTCGGAACTCAAAGTTGCCACGTTTGCCGGGGTCAGGGCCGCGAAATCCGCCGTGGAGAGGGCAGCCAGGTCGTCCGAACCCAGAGCCTGCATCTGCATGGTGGTGAGGGAGGCAAAGGCCGCGGTGGAAAGGGCGGCGATCTGAGCCGTCGTGAGACTCGAGAGCTCCGCGGTGGTCAGGACCCGTACCTGCGCCGTGTTGAGTGCGCTGAAGTCCGCGGTGGTCAAGGCAGTAACCTGCGCCGTACTCAGGGAGGCGACGTCGGTCGTACTGAGCACGGCGACCTGATCGCTGGTCAGGTTGGCGATGACCGTGGTGCTCATGGCGTGCAACTGGCTCGTGCTGACCGCCGCGAAGGCCGCCGTACTCAGGGCCTGTATCTGGGAGGTAGTCAGGGCGGCGATGTCGGCGCTGCTGAGAGCGGTCATCTGCGAAGAGTTCAGTGCCGCAAAGTCGGCCGTGGAAAGCACGGAGACCTGAGCCGTAGTGAGTGCAGCGACGTCGGAGCTGCTAAAGGCCGTAATCTGGGTGTTGCTGAGCGCCGACATGTCGTCCGTGGTGAGCGACCTTACCTGCGCGGTGTTGAGAGCGGCAAAATCGGCAGTCGTGAACGCTTTGACCTGGTCGGAGCTGAGCGCCGACAGCGCTGCGGTGCTCAGCGCGCTTACCTGGTCGGCACTCAGAGCGGCAAAGTCCGCAGTGCTGAGCGAGGAAACCTGATCCGAGGTGAGCGCGGCGAAATCGGCGGTGGTCAGGGAGACGAACTGGGCCGTGGTAAGGGCACCGAGGTCGGCCGCGCTCAGGGCGCGCACCTGTGCCGTGGAGAGGCCGGCAAAATCCGCCGTGGTCAGGGCGGCTACCTGATCGCTGCTCAAGGAAGCGAGGCCGGCGGTGCTGATAGCGTGCACCTGATCGCTGCTCATAGCCGCAAAGTCTGCGGTACTCAGCCCGGAGAGCTGGGCCGTGGTAAGCGAGGCGAAGTCGGCCGTGTTCAAGGCCGTAAGCTGGTTAGTATTCAGGGCCGCCAAGTCGTCCGGGCTCAGGGCGCGCACCTGGGAGGTGGTGAGGGCGGCGAAGTCGGCGGTGGTAAAGGCGGCAACGTCGCTGACGCTCAAGGAGGAGAGGCCGGTCGTACCGATGGCGTGCACCTGATCGCTGGTCAGGGCCGCAAAGTCCGCCGTGGAAAGCGCGGTGAGCTGATCCGAGTTGAGGACCGCAAATGCTGACGTGGTGATGGCGACGAACTGGGCCGTAGAGAGGTGCACCAGGTCGTCGGAACTAAGCGACGCGACCTGCGCGCTGGAGAGGGCCGCGAAATCGCCAGCATTCAGCGCCTTGATTTGATCGGTAGTGGCAACGGCAAGGTTTGCCGGCGTCAGGGCATGCACCTGGTCCGAGGAGAGCGCCGCGAAATCGGCCGTCGTGAGGGCGGCGATCTGGGTCGTGGTGAGACTGGCGACAACCGCCGTGGACGCATACTGCACGTTGCCGGAGATGCCGTCCGTACCCAAGGCCCTGACCTGCGCCGTAGTGAGCGATGCGAACTCGGCGGTGGTCAGCGCTGCCACCTGGCTCGTGGTGAGCGCCGTGAAGTCGGCTACGCTCATGGCGCGCAGTTGATCCGTGGTGAGGTTGGCAAAGTTGGCCGTCGTCAAGGCTTGGACCTGGGCCGTGGTCAAGGCGGCGATGTCGACCGTGCTCAGGGCCGCCAATTGATTTTGACTAAGGGCCTGGACCGCCGCGGTGGACAGGGCGCGCAACTGCGCCGTGCTCAGGACGGCAAAGTCGGCAGTGCTTAGCGCCTGAACCTGGCCCGCATTGAGGGCCGAGAAATCTCCACTGGCAATGGCCTGCACTTGGGTCGCACTCAGGGAGGCGAAGTCCGCAGTCGACAGGGCGGCCACCTGGTCGGAGTTCAGTGCCCCAAAGTCCTTGCTGCTGAGGGCCGCGAACTGCGACGTGCTGAGGGCGGCAAAGGCAGCCGTGCTCAAAGCGCTAACCTGCGTAGTGGTGAGAGCGGCGAAAACCGCAGTGCTCAGCGCGGAAGCCCGGGTTCCGTCGAGGGCTTTCAGATCCGCAGTGTTCAGCGAACCCGCCTCGGTCGCAGTAAGCGTCGCAAAGTCTGCAGCGGTCAGGGCCGAAACCTGGGCGGTGCTGAGGGTCGCCAGGGCATTGCTGTTCAGCGTGACGAACTCCGCCGTGCTGAGAGTGGCTAAACTGTCGGAACTGATAGCTTTTATCTGTGCAGTACTGAGCAGGGCGAAGTCGGCAGTAGCGAGCGCCGCGAACTGCGCCGTGCTGAGGGCGGCTACGGAGGTAGTAGACAATGCCTGCAGTTGATTGGCGCCGATTGCCGCGAAATCCGCCGTGCTCAACGCCTGCACCTGGGCGGTCGTGAGGCTCGCGATGTCCGTGCTGCCGATCGCCGTGAACTGTGCCGTGGTGAGGGCGGCGACGTCGTCGGTAGTCAGCGCCCGCATCTGCGCCGTGGTAAGGGCGGCGAAGTCCGCAGTAGTCATGCCGACAAAATCGGCGGTGCTGAGGGCGGCGATGGAAGCGGTAGACAGCGCCTGTACCTGAGCGGAACTAAGCCCCGCGAAATCGGCGGTGGTGAGCGCGACGGCCTGGTCCGAGGTAAGCGCATGAATGGCCGACGTACTGAGGGCTGCCACTTGCGCGGTGTTGAGGTTCAACAGGTCGTCGGTGTTGAGCGCATGCACCTGAGCCGTGCTAAGCGCGGCGAAATTCGGGGTGGTCAGCGCAGCGACTTGCTCCGTTCCCAGGGCGGCAAGCTGGGCTGTGCTCAATGCCTGCACCTGGGCCGAGGTCATGCCATGGAAGTCGGCAGTCGTCAGCGCGGCAACCTGGGCCGTGTTTAAGACGGAAAAATCCGATGCGTTGAGCGCCTTCACCTGATCTGAGTTGAGGTTCGCCAGAACCGTCGTGCCCAGGACCTTGGCCTGTGCGGTGCTGAGGGCGGCAAAATCAGCCGTGCTCAAATGAATGATCTGATCCGACGTCAAGGAAGCTATGGCCGCAGTGGTCAGAGCACTCACCTGGGTAGTGGTGAGAGTGGACAAGGAATTGGTGTTCGACACCTGAACCTGGGCGGTGGAGAGGGCTGCCAGATCCGCCGTATTGAGTGCGGCAAACTGGGCCGTGGTCAGGCTGGCAATGGCATCGCTGCTCATAGCCCGCACCTGGGCTGTGGTCAACGCGGCAAAATCCGCCGTCGTCAGGGCGGCAAACTGGGCAGTACTGAGGGCGGAAAGATCGGCGGTGCTGAAAGCCGCTACCTGCGACGTGGTTAGAGCCGCGAAATCGGCGGTGGTAAGCGAGCTCACCTGGTCCGAGTTGAGCGCCTTGATGTCGGCAGTGCTCAACATCTTGACCTGCCCGACGCTGAGCGATGCAAGGTCGGCAGTGTTGAGGGCGGCCACCTGTGCCGAACTCATGGCCGCGAAGTCCGCGGTGCCCATGGCCGCAAACTGGGCGGTGCTGAGTGCGGCGATGGCCGAAGCGCTCAGTGCCCGGACCTGTACCGTGCTAAGAGCGGCAAAATCGGCCGTAGTGAGCGCACTGACCTGTGCCGTGTTCAGAGCTCCAAGATCATCCGCTCCCAAGACTTTGACTTGAGCGACGTTCAGGGCCGCAAAGTCGGCAGTATTCAGCGCATGGATCTGAGTCGTGCTGAGGGCGTTAAGGTCGGCAGTACTCAGCGCTACGACCTGTTCCGTGCCCAGCGCCGCCAGATGGGCGGTGGTAAGGGCATGCACTTGGGCCGTGGTCATCGCTGCAAAATCGGTGGTGCTCAGGGCCGTGACCTGGTCGGTGGTGAGGGCTGCGACGTCAACGGTGTTCAGACCACGCACCTGGACCGTGCTGAGCGCACCGAAATCGTCGGTGCTCAGGGCGCGGATCTGCACAGTGGTCAGGGCCGCGAGGTCAGCCGTATTGAGTACTGCGAACTGGGCCGTGGTGAGGGCCGCCAGGGAAGCGGTATTCAGGGCATGGATTTGGGCGGTGTTCAGCACCTTGAGATCCGCGCTGGTGAGGGCGGAAACCTGATCAGTGGTAAGGGCCGCGACGTCGGCGGTGTTCAATGCCTTGATCTGCACCGTGCTCAGGGCCGCGACGTCGTCGCTGCTCAGGGCGCGAATCTGCGCCGTGGAGAGGGCGGCCACGTTTGCCGTGTTGAGCTGGCTCAGCTGGTTCGTGTTGAGGGACGCTACTGCCGCGGTACTCAAAGCGGCCACCTGAGCGGTGTTCATTACTTTGAAGTCGGCGCTCGCCATGGCGGAAACCTGGGCAGTGTTGAGCGCCGCAAAGTCGTCGCTCCCTAACGCCTTGATCTGCCCGGTGCTCAGGTTCGCGAAGTCGTCGCTATTGAGCGTGTGCACCTGAGCGGTCGTGAGGGCGGCGATGTTCGCGGTGGTGAGTGCGCTCACCTGGTCGGTGCCGAGCGCGGCCAGGGTGGCTGTACTCAGGGCGTGCGCCTGGGCCGTGGTCAACGCCTTGACGTCGTCCGTTCCCAAAGCGGAAACCTGGTCCGTGGTGAGGGACGCGATTGCCGAAGTGCTCAAAGCGCGAATCTGGGTGGTGGTGAAGGCCGCCAAATCGGCCGTATTCAGCGCCCTGACCTGGGCCGTAGTGAGGGACGCAATGTTCGCCGTGTTCAATACGCTCAACTGGTCGGAGCCGAGAGCGGCAATGGCCGCGGTCGTCAGGGCCTGCACCTGGGCGGTATTCATCACCTTGATGTCCGCGCTCGTGAAGACGGAGACTTGGTCGTTAAGGGTTTTGATGGCGGCAGCGCTGAGGGACTGAACCTGGGTCGAGCTAAAGACCGCAAGCTGGTCCGTACTGAGCGCGCTCACCTGGGCGGTGGTGAGGACCGCGACGCTCCCCGTGCTAAGTGCGCTTACCTGGTCGGTAGTCAGCGCCGCAACGGCCGTGGTATTCAAGGCAAGCGCCTGCGAGGAGGTCAGCGCCTTTATGTCCGTCGTGCCCAGGCTGACGACCTGATCCGTCCCGAGGACTGCGATGCCCGAGGTGGTCAGGGCCTGGATCTGTTTGGTGTTCAGCGTCGTGGTGGCATCGGTGCTCAGGGCATGCACCTGCGCCGAGTTCAAGGCGGCGATGTCCGCCGTATTCAGGACGACGACGTGCGCCGTGGTGAGGGAGGCGACGTCGGCCGTATTCAAGGCACGAACCTGGGCGGTGTCGAGCACCTGGACATCCTGAGTGGTGAGGGCAACGACCTGAGCGGTGGTGAGCGCTCCCACGGCCGCCGTACTCAGGGCTTGGATATGGTCGGTGGTAAGCGCCGCGATGGCCGCGGTGCTGAGGGCTCTTATCTGCAACGTGTTCAGCGCTGCGACGTCCTGAGTAGTCAGGGCGAGTATCTGATCGGAGCCGAGGGCGTTGACGGCTGCAGTAGTGAAGGCATGCACCTGGTCGGTGCCCAGGGCCTGCACGTCCGCGGTAGTGAGCGATTGCACCTGGGCAGAAGTGAGCGCCCCGATGCCCGCGGTGGTCAGGGCATGAACCTGGTCGGTGCTAAGGGCTGCAATATTGGAGGGGGCCAGGGATTGGACCTGACTCGTGGTGAGGGCGGTCAAATCTGCCGGGGTCATGGCTGCTACCTGGGCCGTAGTCAAGACGCCCACCGAGGCAACGCTCAGCGCTGCAACTTGCACGGGGCTCAAGGATGCAACCTGGCTCGGTGTCATGATCGACACGTCTGCAGTGGTCAGGGCCTTTATCTGTGCCGTCGTCAAGCTGGTGAGGTCATCCGTGGCTGTGATAGACATAATCTAATCCTCCAATTGCTGAACGTCAGGGAGTCCTCTTGACTGCCTAACTATTCAAGATTTTGTTTAATGGGAAGGAGTCATTTATTCGACGAATTCTTTATTCATTATCGGTTAGTTAGCTTAAGTTTTCCGACTGCCGCCCTTCTGTCGACTACGGGGTCGACAGCCGAGGTGAATCGCATTCATAAGTCGCTCATCGGCGAAACAAACCATAACTTTAGTTTTTTTTGCCGCTTCCTTTTTACTGGTCAATCGCCCAGGAGGCCCACAATCCTGGGAAACCGGCTTTCACTTCGAGGGGCATGCATTTACAAAAAACATGCCAAAGCCTCCGGCGACCTCGCACGGTCGTTAGCCTACAAAAAAACGGCATTCAGCCGCCGGATGCAACTTCTCCCCTCGGCAAACTTATTGCTTGATTTTTTTTGCTACGTGCCGATATAGAATGCAGGGCAAGCGCAGGTGGACACACCGCCACAAGGTGAACCGCTCTCTGAATCGAAACGGTGCCTTTGCCCCCCGACACCGCCACGATGCCAAATAGAGGAGGAACGGGATTTGCAGACGGACGTCAGGCGTACAGGCTCCGGGATTTAGTCCGGACCGTCGAAAGGCCAAAGGATAACTGACCGCATGAACAAGTCTTTTTTTATCAAAAAGTTCCTGATCCCCGCCGCATTCTTCAGTTTCATAAGCAACTCGCTCCTGCTCGCGCCGACTTTTTTCATGATGGAACTGTTCCGGCGTGTCGTCCCCACCCATAACGAAGACGTGCTTTGGCTCTTGATCGGACAGCTGTCCGTCGCCATCGCGGTGATGGGGGCCGTCGAGGTAGTCCGCTCGCGTATCCTCGTCGCCGCCAACAACACCATCGACGCCCTGCTCGCCCCCGCGGTATTCCGCAAGATGCTCGACGGGGCCAATTCTCCGGAGGGGAATAAAAACTCCTGGGCGCTTAGGGACCTGCAGACCGTCAGGACCTTTTTGACCGGTCAGGCGATGATCCAGCTGTTCGACGTCCCTTTCATGCCGTTTTACCTGATCCTGCTCTTCCTGATGAACCCCGTACTCTTTTACCTGCTGATCTTCGTTCTCACCCTCATGGGCGGGATAACGCTTCTCGGCGACTTCATGACGAAAGCCGCACTCTCCGAGGCCAGCTCGGCGAACCGCGAGGCCTCCCGCTTCGTCGACGCCGCCCTCCTGAATGGCGAAGTGGTCAACGCCATGGGGATGCAGGCAAACCTCATCAAGCGTTGGGCCTGGCTGAACGACCGGGTGATGATCCTGCAGTCGAAGGCGAGCAACCGGTCGGGCGGCATCAGCGGGGTAACCAAATCAGTACGGCAATTCACCCAGGCACTGGGGATGGCGGTCGGCGCCTACGTCATCCTGCACGACCCGACCTTCAGCAGCGGCTTGATGATGGCCGGCGGGATACTTTACGGCAAGACTATGGGCCCGCTGGAGTCCATCATCACCGGCTGGAAGGGTATCCGCAATGCACGCGCGGCGTACGGGCGGCTGGAGGATTTTTTCAACACTATGGTCGATGACAGGACCTATCTGATGGAGCTCCCGCCGCCTACCGGCCAGCTTACCCTGGAGCACGTCACTTTCGGGATACGCTCCACCGGCAAGGTCATCGTCCGCGATCTCTCCTTCAACATCGACGCGGGCGAATTTCTCGGCATCGTGGGCCCGAGCGCCTCGGGCAAGTCCACCCTGGCCCGGCTTTTGACCAACGTCTGGAAGCCGATGCAGGGGGTCATCCGCATGGACGGCTCCGACATCGCCGGCTGGCCTCCCGACCGGCTCGGCCGGCACATGGGCTATCTCCCGCAGGACATCGAGCTTTTTTCCGGCACCATCGCCGAGAACATCTCCCGTTTCGACGAACCGGACCCCGACAAGGTCCTCGCCGCGGCCAAACTCGCCGGCCTGCACGACATCATCCTGCACATGCCGAACGGCTACGACACCCAGATAGGGGATGGGGGGACGGTGCTTTCCGGCGGGCAGCGCCAAAGGATAGGCTTCGCCAGGGCCGCCTACGGCAATCCCAAGATACTGGTGCTGGACGAGCCCAACGCGAGTCTGGACACCGCCGGGGAGATGGCTCTCATCGAGGGGCTGAAGGCGCTGAAGCAGGCGGGCAAGACGACCATCATCATCACGCACAACCCCAATTTCCTGCACCACGTCGACAAACTGCTCGTCATGCAGAACGGGGAAAAGGTAGCCTTCGGTCCCAAGGAGCTCGTCATGGCGCAGGTGCAACAGATCAGGGAACAGCCTAAGGTCGCAGCCCAGTAGCTTTCCACCTACATTAAATTGCAAGCCGCAACGGAAATTCACGCACATGGCAACCAAAGAAACCAATAAAAACGTACCCATGACCGTCCCGCAGGCCGAAGTCATGACGCCGGAACAGGTCCTCGCACTGTTCGACACCGCTCCCGTCAAGGGGCAAAGCCGCGACGCCTATCTAAGAGCCCACTCCATGTCGCCGCGGCCCGCCATCATCGCCGGCCTGGCGGTCGTGACCGCCTTCGTCTTCGGCGTGGTACTTTGTTTCGTTTACCTCCCGATGCGCTCAGACATCCACGTCCCCGGGGAGCTGGTCTTCAAGACCAAACGGCAGACGGTCCAACACCTGGAAGGTGGCATCGTCAAGGAGATTCTCGTCAAGGACGGCGACCAAGTGCGTGCGGGACAACCGCTGATCAAGCTGGAAAGCAGCCAGGTCCAGCCGATGGTCGCCATGCTCGAGGCGCAAAAGGACGAGGAGACCGCTTTCATCGCGCGCGTGGATGCGGAAAGCAGGGATCTCCCCGCGATCCAGTTCCCCCGCTCCCTTACCAGCCGTGCGGGCGATCCGGAAATCGCCAAGATCATGCAGTCGGAAAGCCGGTTATTCGCCGCCAGGCGCGCCGCCTTCCAGCAGCAGGTGAGTCTTTTGCAACTGCAGGTCGCCCAGATCAAGTCCTCCGCCAAGGGGACGCTGGAGCGCCTCGCCACCAAAAAACAGGAGATGGCGACCTTAAAGGAGCAGCTCGAAGCGAACCAGTCGCTGCAAAAACAGGGATACGTCACCAAGACCACCGTGCTGGACCTGCAGCGGGCCATCGCCGCACAGTCCGGAGAATACGAGAGCATCCTCGCCTCGGTGGCCGGCGACCGGCAGCGGATAACCGAATACGAGCAGAGGATCATGTCGCTTAGGGCCGAACGCATGCAGTCGGCCATCAACGAGATGAAACAGTCGTCCATGAGGCGCATCGACCAGCAGGAAAGGGTCCGTCCGCTGCAGGACACGCTGGAAAGGCAGGTGATCCGCTCCCCCATTGCCGGCAAGGTGGTGGGGCTCAAAGTAACCACCATCGGCGGGGTAATCATGCCTCGGGAACCCCTGATGGAGATCGCGCCGATCGGCGACCACCTGATCGTCGAAGGGAAGATCCGCCTGGAGGATGTCACCGAGGTCGCCGTCGGCCAGCAAGGGAATGCCACCATCTCCGGGCTGAGCACCATCATTGATCCCCCGCCCATCCTGAAGGCGAAACTCATCTACGTCTCCGACGACCGGCTCACTGCGCAGTCGTCGCAGCAGCAGGCGTATTACGCGGCACAATTCGAATTGGACTTAAGCGCGCTTAAGAGGCTGGGGAACGTCCAGTTGAAACCCGGTATGAGCGCACAGATATCTATCCCCACCAAACCACGGACCCCTTTCAGCGAGATGCTGGACGGGTTCCGTACCCGGCTCAGGAAGACGCAGGACTCGCGATAGCATGGCTCTAATAACTTGCAACGGCTGCGGCCACCGGATGTCTTCGAAGGCGAAGATTTGCACCAAGTGCGGCGCCGCCAACGAGCAGGAAGCAGTTGCCGTCAAAAATCCGACAGTCCAGGTTCCTTCCGCTGACGCTCCGACCGCCCGCGCGGCTGCCGCTGCAGCGGTGCAGGCCCCGCCGACCACGCCATCCCCTTCCGCCCGGCGCGGGGGGATCGCCTTGATTAATTGCCACGCTTGCGGCCACCGGATATCGCCCAGAGCCAGGCACTGCACCAAATGCGGTGTGGTCAACGAACAGAGGAAAGCGGGGACGGAAAAGCCGGGACTCCCGCCCCGGGCGGCTGTCGCTCACACTCCGCCGGCCCGCCCCGGACCTTTTGACGCCCCCCCGATACAGGCGGCGCCTGCTCCGCAGGCAGCCGCCCCGCAGTCGCCGGCTCCAGCGCAGTCGCCCGCTCCACCGCAGGCAGCGGCTCCCCCGCAGTCGCCATCTACCTGGTTCCAGAACCTGGGCGCCGAACCGGCAGCCGATAGCGAAGCCTCGTCCGAGGAGTGGTATTACGTATCGTCTGCCGGGCGCCGCGGCCCCATCGCCGTTAAGGAACTGGAAGAGCTGGCCGCGTCGGGAGAGATCGCCCCGACGACCCTCATCTGGAAAAGCGGCTTGCCCGACTGGATCGCGTTTTCCTCACGGCACCAGTTCCCCGAGGAAATTCCCGTCGCCGAGCCGCTGCCGGCCGCGCCCGGCCGCGACCTTTACTCCTGGGCGCTGTCGCTTGCCCCGCTTTGGGGGACCCTGATCCAGGTGATGTCCACGGACTCGCGCATTGCGCTCACCCACGAAAAGCTTGCCAACTACAGCGAAATGTGGTGGATTATGGCGGGACTGAACGTGCTCGCCGCTTATCTCGATCTGCGCCGTTTCAACCGGCGGGGGGCTGCAGGTGAGCCGATCGACCGCTGGTGGTGCCTCGCGGTGCCGGTTTACATCTACCGGCGCGACCGCATCGCTCAGACAGGGCCTGCGAAACTCTGGGTCTGGATCGGCTCTTTGCTGCTTTCTTTGGCGACGTATCACTTCCTGAACGGCATCTATACCCATCAGATCATCGGCTAACGGGGTCGACGCAACCGTTCGCCGGCGAGCACATAGGTTCGGCGAACCAACAAGGAATCACGATGTCAACTACCGTCTGCGTTGAGTGCAACTCCGAAGTCCCTGCCGCTTCCGAACTCTGCCCCGAATGTGGCTTCCCCGTCCGCCCCGGCACCACGAGCTGTCCCGAGTGCCTGCATCCGGTGCTCGTCTCCCTCGACGCCTGCCCCGAGTGCGGCTTCCCGATGGAAGAGCTCCGCATCGCGCAGGACGCCGCCTACGTTCCCCGGCAGCACGCGGGTACCGCGCCTGCCGGTCACGGCGGGGACGTCTCCAACCAGGTGCTGCAGGCGCAGATGGAATCCTTTAACGCCCTGGCCGCCGTCATCGCCAAGATGGTCGACAACGGCGGCAGCGATTCGACCCGCGAACTGGTCGCCAGCCTGCGCCAATTTGTCGACAGCGCCGAAAACAGCAACAACGAGATGCTCTCCGACCTGATCACCGACATCGGCCGCTTCGTGGACAGCTCCGAGAAGATCAAGGACGACATGGTGAACGCCATGAAGGAACAGAATCTGGTCGCCGTAAACTCCATGCAGGAGATCGTCAACTCTTTCGCCACCGAGGTGCGCTCCGCCGCCGGCCTGCAGGACGCCCAAAGGGGCGCCATCGCCGAGTTAAACGACGCGGTGCGCCAGGCGCAGAGCGCACCCGCAAGCGCCGGAAGCTCCAAGGGCTCACCCTACCTCGTCTATCTTTGTGCCGTCATGGCCGTTTTCACCATACTCAATTTCTTCTTCACCGCCTATGTGATCCGGCTGGTGAAGTAACAAGGGACCCCTCATGTCGACCAAGCAGCTGATCATCTGTATCGCCTGGGCGCTTTTCACCGCGGGGACAGCCGCCGCCTCGGCCCCGCCGCCCGCAAGTTCCCCCGTGGCAGCGGCAACGGCGCGTGCCGTAACGCTGACCGCGGCCCCACCCTGCACCCTCGGGCTGGCCGTGAGCGAGCAGTTGGGGATGCTGGTGGTCGATGTGAAGCCGCTCAGCAACGTGGCGTCGTTTGCCGCCATCAACGGCCCGCACAAGGTGGTGTTCGCCTGCGGCCTGAGCACCGACGAGACCTATACCTTCAAACGGCTGTTCGCCGACAAGGGTGTCGAGCTGGTCTCGGTCAAGGCGGATCTGGGGGCGGAACAGAGCATACAGGAACTCGCCGCCGCCTTGAAGGTTCCGTACCGGCAAAGCGGCTCGGGCCGACTCCCGCTCAGCTTCGTCTTTTCCGGCCTTTCCGGGGGGAAGGAACTGAAGATCACCGTGCAGCCCTCCCCCGCGCCGAAAGTGGCGGACGCTCCGCCTGCTGCCGCAGCACGGCCCGTTCCCGCGCCGGCTGCCGCACCGGCGCCTGTCCCGGCAGCCGCGCCGGCGCTGAAGCCGGTTCCGGCGCCGATCCGCGCCGCCGTTGGCCCCGTGGCGGCCCCCCGCAAGAAGGAACTTCCTGTCAACCCGGGGCTCGCCGACCTCTACGAGTTCGCCAGGAGCAACGATCCAGAACTCGGTCGGGCGCACGCCCGGCACCGGGGAAGCCAGGCCGACACCGATTCGGTGCGTGCCACGCTCCGCCCCCACCTCAACGCCGACTTCGGCCTGAGCTGGATCGACCAGAGCACCTACAACAGCGGCCCCAGCACGCTCGCCTCTTCGGTCTTCGGTTACAATTACGACGTCATGGCCAGCGTGCCGATCCTGCACATGCCGATCCGCTACAACGTCGCAGCCCAAGGTGCCGCGGAACGGAGCGAGGCGGCGGGTGTGACCGCCAGCGGTCAGAACCTGATCGTGAGATTGGTGGAGGCGTACTTCGGGGTGCTGAAGTCCAAGGCGGATCAGAGAATAGCCGGGGAGGAGATCGCGAGGGTACGGCAGGCGCTCGAACAGGCAGAGGCGTTTTTGAAGGCGGGGACCGGCGACATCATCGCAGTCTACGAGGCCCAGGCCCGGCTGGATAGCGTCGTCGCCGACCTGAACCGCGCCGAGAGCGCCGTCAAGATCGCAGAGGAACGGCTTTCCGGCATCGTCGGCCAACCGATCGACGGGCTCGCCGACTTCCTCCCCACGCGCCCCCAGGTCCCGGAGCCGGACGACCTGGACTGGTGGCTGAAGACCATGGAGGAACGCGATCCCCAGATACTCCAGGCGCGCGAGTCGCTCGACGGTGCGGTCCTGTCGATCAAGTCCGCCAAGGCGGAGCACCTGCCGGTGATCGACGCCAACGGCGGAATCGACGTCAGCAAAGGGGCCGCCTACGCACCGGGGGTAGAAACCCGCCAGTGGCACGTCGGCGCTACCGTCACCGTGCCGATCTACTCGGGGGGTGAGACGAGCGCCCACATCCGCCGGGCCGCCGCCAGCGAATCGGAGCGGCGCTTCGCGCTGGATCAGGTACGCGAACAGCGGCGCGACAACCTCAAGCAGGCCTTCTTCAACCTCCGCTACAACGTAAGCCTGGTCAGGGCGCTGGAGCAGAAGCAGACCTCGGCCCTCGTGCAGTTGAACGGCATCCGCAAGGGGCGAAGCATCGGCACCAGGACCGCCGTCGACCTCTTAAACGGCGAGGCGGCCTACTCGGTCGCGCAGCGCGATTTGAGAAACGCGCTCTACGACAACGTCATGCGCACGGTCGAACTCAAGGCCGCCGCCGGCGTCGTCTCGGACGACGACGTCGTCCTGCGCTAGGCGGGCATGATCAGTTCGGCCATCAGCCGGGCGATTACCTTGGCCTCGCAGCGGGCGTTGTTGAAGGTCAGGTGGTAGAGGGTCGGGTCGGATACGTCCCTTCCCAGGAAGTTGCGCAGGAACTGGTCGCGCTGGCGCTGCCGCTCTTCGACGATGTCGGCGGCCTCCTGCGCTCCAATCCCCATCCGCACCCGCACCGTCTCCACCTTGAAGCGAGTGGGGGCGACGATGCGGAAGTGGAAGCAGTTGCGGGTGTTCTGGGTGAGCACCGAGGCCCCCCGCCCCACCAGGATCACGTTCCCGTCATGGGCGAGCGAAACGATCTGCCGGGTGAGCAGGCGGTAGTAGTCCTTGTCGCTTTTCCAACGCGGCGAAAAGGTGGAGAGGATCTCGTCCATGATGGTCCCTCTCCCCCCCACCTCCTTGAGCATGTCAGCGGAGAGGTTGTGGTCTTCGGCGACCTTCTCCAAAAGCGCCCGATCCATGACCACCCAGGGTAGCCCGCTCCTTTTTTCCAGGATGGTCTGCAGTGCGGTGGCGACCGGGTACCCCTCGCAGCCGAACTCGCGGGTAATGGTGACCGTGGGTCTGGCCCGCTCCCCCTCCGGCCAGCCATGCTCTGCCCTGTTCCGGCGACTCAGTTCGATGTAACTGTGCATCCGTGCTTCGATGGAAGGAATCAGCAGGTTGTGAGCCATTGGGCACCTCCGGGCGGAATAAATCTACACTAATCTTTAATTAACTTATTTTGGAAAAAGAGTCAACCGCTTCCTGCCGGCGTGCGGGGACCGGGGCCCGACCGGCGGCCGGAGTCGGCCGGTATTCAAAATATTGACGTTCACGTTGGCGGCGCGCCCTTGCCTTGCGAGGGAGTGCGCCACCTGGCAAGCCCCTTTCCCGGCTGCTCCGATCTTCCGCCAGCGCCATGCCCCCGGCGGGTGTGGTGCGGGTAGGGGGATCGCCGGTTCCGGTGGAAAGATGGTCCCCCTCCCGGCAGCCGGGGAGGAGGAGAGTTCCTTCAAAATTTTGACTGACCCGAGGTTCAGCGCCCCCGCTTACGGCAGAGGGGCGCCATCCTCTGGCACGGCCGTTGCAAAAGGACACTGCCGGCGCCGCGCCCCACGAGCGCGCCCTTTGACCCGACCCCACGAACGACAGGATGGCAATGGAACGTTTATCTTTGAGCGTTTTGGACGAGCTGGAGTCCGAGGCGATGTACATCATCCGGGAGGTGGCGGCCGAATTCGAACGCCCCGTGATGATGTACTCCATCGGCAAGGACTCCTCGGTGCTTCTGCATCTCGCCCGCAAGGCCTTTGCTCCCGCCCCGATCCCCTTCCCCCTCCTGCACATCGACACCCGCTACAAGTTCCCCGAGATGATCGAGTTCCGCGACCATACGGCGGAGAAACTCGGTTTCGACCTAAAGGTGCACTACAGCCGGGAAAAGGGAGACCGCTCCATCAACCCCTGGGACCTGGGGACGGTGCGCTGCTGCGGGATCCTCAAGACGCAGGGGCTTTTGAACGCGCTCAAGGAAGGTGCCTTTGACGCGGTGATCGGCGGCGCCCGCCGCGAGGAGGAACGCTCCCGCGCCAAGGAGCGGATCTTCTCCTTCCGCGACGCCTTCGGGCAGTGGGAGCCGAGGCACCAGCGCCCCGAGTTCTGGTCGCTGTACAACAGCCGCCTGCACGCAGGGGAAAGCATGCGGGTCTTCCCCCTCTCCAACTGGACCGAGCTCGACGTCTGGCGCTACGTCCAAAGGGAACGGATCGAAGTGGTCCCCCTGTACTTTGCCGCGGAGCACCTGATGGTGGAGCGGGAGGGACAGTTGCTCCCGGTTTGCGAGGAGACCCGGCTCGTGCCGGGAGAGGTGCCCGAGAACCGGCTCTGCCGCTACCGGACCCTGGGGTGCTACCCCTGCACCGGCGCGGTCTTCTCCGGCGCTAAAAACGTCGAGGAGATCATCGCCGAACTGGAGGAGACCCGCACCTCCGAACGGACCACCCGGGTCATCGACCACGACCAGGACGGCTCCATGGAGCGCAAGAAACGGGAGGGATACTTCTGATGCCCAACCACGTGCGCAAGCCGCAGACGGACCTCGTTCGGGTGGTGACGGCGGGAAGCGTGGACGACGGCAAGTCGACCTTGATCGGCCGGCTCCTCTACGATGCCGACGCCCTCTACGACGACCACGTCGAAGCCCTCACCAGGGGGGCGAGAAACGCCACAGGCGGCATCGACTTCGCCCTGGTGACCGACGGACTCAGGGCCGAGCGGGAACAGGGGATCACCATCGACGTCGCCTACCGCTACTTCTCCACCAAAAGGCGCCGCTTCATCATCGCCGATGCCCCCGGCCACGAGCAGTACACCCGGAACATGGCGACCGCCGCCTCCAATGCCGACATCGCCGTGCTTCTGATCGACGCGGCACTCGGGGTTTTGACCCAGTCCCGGCGCCACGCCTTCATCTGCTCGCTTTTGGGGGTGCCGCGCCTGGTGGTGGCGGTGAACAAGATGGACCTCGTCGGTTTTTCCCGGGCCCGCTTCGAGGAACTCGAGCTCCAGTACCGCGACTTCGCCGTCCGGCTCGGACTGAAGAACCTCTGCTTCATCCCGGTCTGCGCGGTGGACGGTGACAACCTCTTCAACAAAAGCCGCCGCATGCCCTGGTACCAAGGGCCTTCCCTCCTTAAGCACCTGGAGGAGGTCTACGTGGCGGGGGACCGCAACCTGGTCGACTTCAGGCTGCCGGTGCAGCGGGTGCTCCGCCCCGACGCCTCCTTCCGCGGCTACGCGGGGTGCATCGTCTCGGGGCTTCTGCGCCAGGGGGACGAGGTGCTCGCCCTCCCTTCCGGCTTTCGCTCCACGATCAAGCGGATCGCGCTGGGGGACGCCGAACTGAAGCAGGCGGTGGCCGGCCAGTCGGTGACCGTCACCCTAAGCGACGAGATCGACATCGGCCGCGGCGACCTCCTGGTGCCGCCGGGCAACGTCCCCAAGGAACTCAAGGAACTGGAGGCGATGGTGGTCTGGACCGGCGACGAGCCGCTCGCACCGGGGAACGTGCTGCAGGTGAAGCACGGCACCCAGTGGCTGAAGGCCAGCTGCCAGTCGATCCGCTACAAGGTCGACCCCAACACGCTGAGCCGGGAAGAGGCCGAGAGCCTCACCCTGAACGAGATCGGCCGCATCCGGCTCGCCCTGTTCCGCCCCATCTTCGCCGATGCCTACACCAGAAACCGCGCGCTTGGCTCGCTGATCCTGGTCTCCGCCGCCACCAACGACACGCTGGGGGCGGCGGTGATCGTGGACCGCACCGACCTGGACGCCGAGCTTAAGACCGACCGCGCCGTGCCGCTAAAGCGGGAGATCGTCTGGCACCACGGCCAGGTCTCGCACACGGACCGGGTGCTCTTCTACGGCCAAAAGCCGTTCACCATCTGGTTCACCGGGCTCTCCGGCTCCGGCAAGTCCACGCTCGCCTTCGCCCTGGAGCGGCGCCTTTTGGACGTCGGCCGGGCCTGCTACGTCCTGGACGGCGACAACGTCCGCCACGGGCTGAATCGCGACCTGGGCTTTTCTCCCAAGGACCGGACGGAAAACATCCGGCGCATCGCCGAGGTGGCGCGCCTGATGAACGACGCGGGACTCGTGGTGATCACCGCCTTCATCTCCCCGTTCAGGGAAGACCGGGAGATGGCGCGCGGCATCGTCGGGGCGGACCGCTTCCTGGAGGTGCACCTGGACGCGGAGCTTGCCCTGTGCGAGGGGCGCGATCCCAAGGGACTCTACAAGAAGGCGCGCGCCGGCGAGATCCCGGGCTTCACCGGTATCTCCTCCCCCTACGAACCGCCGGAAAGCCCGGCGCTCTCCTTGGACACCAGGCAGCCGATCGAAAGCTGCCTGGAGGCGCTGCTGGAGCTGGCCGGGGATTCAAAACTTTGACAGCCGCCGGCTGCCAAAAGGGCCTCAGGCGCGGAGGTCAGGGAGAAAATCGTACGATGCGGGCTTATTTGGGCTTTACCTAACCGCTGAAAGTATCTATCTTGAACAATTGCTCCCTGTTCTTGGTGGCCCGCCGCTTCTTGCGGGTTTAAATTCGCACTAGTTGTTAATTATCCTAAAGATTTACTGACGAACTGCCGAAGACGGATGTAGGCGGCATATTCTCCTGAGGCGGGAGCCCTATGATCAAGCTGACACGACTGGACGGGAGCGAACTCTTCCTGAACCCGGACCTGATTGAACTCATCGAGGAAACACCCGATACGCACATCACCCTGACCAACGGCAACAAGTACCTCTTCCTGGAGCCGGCGCAGGTGATCATCGAACGTACGATCGCCTTCAAGGCGCGCGTCATGAAGCGGGCCGCAGCCGGGGCCGACAAAAAGTACCTGCAGAGGCGCCGGTCCGAGACGTACCGCCCTTTCTGCCAGCTGTGAAATCCACCGTAACGAGCGAGCAATCATGGATATAGCAACCATAATCGGCGTAACAATGGGTCTACTCGCCGTCTTCGGCGGCGCGATGCTGGAAGGTCTCAGCATCACAGCGCTCGTTCAGCCGACGGCAGCGATCATCGTCTTGGGCGGCACCTTCGGCGCCTCCTTCGTCGCCTTCCCCCTTCCGGTGATCCTCAAGGCCTTCAAGGACGTGAGCAAGTGCTTTATCCCTCCCAAGGAAGACCCGGAGGCGGTGATCAAGAACATCATCAACTACGCCGCCAAGGCCCGCCGCAACGGCCTGATCTCCCTGGAGCAGGAGGCGCAGACGGTGAAGGACAGCTTCACCAAGAAGGGGATCTCGCTGGTGGTCGACGGCATCGACCCGCAGAAGCTCAGGGAGACCATGGAAATCGAGCTCGACTCCTTCGGGGAGCATAACAAGGGGAGCGCCGAGTTCTTCGAGGCGGCCGGCGGATTCGCCCCCACCATCGGCATCATCGGCGCCGTGCTCGGCCTGATCCACGTCATGCACAACCTCTCCGACCCCTCAAAGCTCGGCGGCGGCATCGCGGTCGCCTTCGTGGCCACCATCTACGGCCTGATGACGGCCAACATCTTCTGCCTTCCCTTCGGCACCAAGCTCAAGCACCGGCTTAAGGAAGAACTCCTGCAGAAGCAGATGGTGATCGAGGGCCTGATCGCCATCCAAAACGGCGAGAACCCCCACTTCATCGAGCAGAAACTCAGGGCGTACCTGCACACCCCTGCTGCACCGGAGAAAAAGGGGTAACCTATGGCCAGGAAAAAGGAACACGAAAAGGAACCGAACCACGAGCGCTGGCTGGTCTCCTACGCCGACTTCATCACCCTGCTCTTTGCCGTGTTCGTCACCCTCTACGCCATGAGCCAGACCGACAAGCAAAAGGTCGAGCAGGTGGTGGCGTCGATGAGCACCTACTTCGGCTTCCAGAACTCCAACGCCCCCAAGCCTGCGGTCCTCGAGATGGGGGCGATCAACATCATCCCCTCCCTTTCCAAAGGGCCGCCGCCGGTGAAACGCCACGGCAAGAGCCGGGCGACCGACCAGGACTTCCGCTCCCTCAAGGCCTCCATCCAGGCCTTCCTGATGAAAAGCGGCGCCGGCGACCAGATAGGGGTGCAGGTGAACCAGCGCGGGCTGGTGATAAGTCTCAAGGAATCCGGCTTCTTCGATCCGGGGAGCGCGCTCTTGAAACCTGCCTCGCTGCAGCTTTTGAACGACGTCGTCGGTTCGCTTTCCAGCTACTCCAACGCCATCCGGATCGAGGGGCACACCGACAACCTTCCCATGAGCACCGGCGCCTATCCGAGCAACTGGGAACTCTCCACGGCGCGGGCCACCAACGTGCTGCGCTACATGATCAAGCAGGACTTCGACCCGGCCCAGCTCTCGGCGACCGGCTACGGCGAGTACCGTCCCGCCGGCGACAACGGCACCCCCGAAGGGAGAAGCAAGAACCGCCGGGTCGACCTGGTGCTCCTCTCGGAGACCAGCGAGGCCTTCGAGCCGTAACCGGGGACAAAAAGGAAGCGGCCCGGCGTGTTGGACACGTCGGGCCGCTTTGCTTTTCGATTATGCGGGTGAGCCGGCCTTGTGCCGGCCGCGCTTCAGGCCTTGGCCCTGATGATCACTCCCTGCAGATCGTTCGCGGCCTTGGCCAGCTTGAGCGATTCCTCAGAGGGGATCTGGCGGATCAATTCTCCGGTCGCCTTGTTCGTCACCTTCACCACGATCTGCTTGGTGGAATCGTCGACGGTGAAGCTAAGCCCGATGGAATAACGTTTCATGAACTCGTCCAGGTATTCGGCCGATGCCTTCGCCTGGGCCACTTGCTGGGCCGCTTCCTTGGCTTTCTCTTCGGGCGTCTGGGGCGTGGAAGCAGGGAGGGCGGCCGCGACGTCTTGAGCCCCGCCGGCAGACCGGGCAGCCGTGGAGTCTCCGACCGGAGACTGTTGGGGCTGCGGCTGCTGAGCCTGAGGTACCCCAATCGATGTCGTTGACTGCATAGCGCCGATGTCCATGTCCTATCCTCCCCCCAAAAACTCCTTCCGTATACCTACTTATCGGCACGACTCAAACGATCTTTAGCATTTTTTTCAACAACTCTGATTTCGCCTCCCCCCTCCGCACCCCCGACTGTTGGCCCGTTTGTTGCACGATAATCCTGGACGCTTTCCCTCCCCCCAGCAAAGGAACGAACGCTATGTTGAAAGGCAAATCCCTTCTGGTAACCGGCGGCACCGGCTCATTCGGCAAGAAATTCATCGAAACGGTCCTCCTCGACCACCCTGAAATCTCGCGGGTGGTGGTCTATTCCCGCGACGAACTCAAACAGTTCGAGATGTCCCAGGTCTTCCCGCACGAGAAATACCGACAGATCAGATATTTCATCGGCGACGTCCGCGACAAGGACCGGCTGAACCGCGCACTGCAGGGTATCGACATCGTGGTGCACGCCGCCGCCCTGAAACAGGTGCCGGCCTGCGAATATAACCCCTTTGAAGCCATCAAGACCAACATCCTTGGCGCCCAAAACCTGATCGAGGCCTGCCTCGACAACGGCGTCAGCCAGGTGGTGGCGCTTTCCACCGACAAGGCCGCCGCCCCCATCAACCTCTACGGCGCCACCAAGCTCTGTTCCGACAAGCTGTTCGTGGCAGCCAACAACTTCAGGGGCCGGCGCAACATCAAGTTTTCCGTGGTCCGCTACGGCAACGTCATGGGAAGCCGCGGCAGCGTCATCCCCTTCTTCCTCATGCAACGGGAGCAGGGAATGCTCACCATCACCGACGAGCGCATGACCCGCTTCAACATCACCCTGCAAGACGGCGTGAGCCTGGTGCTGAAGGCCTTGAGCGACATGTGGGGAGGCGAGATCTTCGTGCCGAAGATACCCAGCTACCGCATCACCGACGTGGCGGAGGCGCTGGCCCCCGGTTGTCCGCGCACCATCGTCGGCATCCGTCCGGGAGAGAAGCTCCACGAGGAGATGATCACCCACACCGACGCCCTCAACTCCGTCGAGTTCGAGCGGTACTTCGTGATCCTTCCCTCCATCCCGCTGTGGGACGTGGGTGAGTTTACCCGTGCCTTCCGCGGCGCGCCCTGTCCTGACAACTTCTCCTACAACAGTGGCAACAACGATCAATGGCTGAGCGTCGAGGACCTGCGACTGCTCGTGGCCCGGCACGTGACTGCGGGGTCGCTCTAACCTGGTCCATCGAGGTGCCCATGTCAAAACATCCGTCCTTACCCGTGGTTGGCTACCCCGACCCTGCCGGCCAAAACCTGATTCCCTACGGACGCCAATCCATCAACGAAGCCGACATCGCTGCAGTGACCGCGGTGCTGAAATCCGTCTGGCTGACCCAGGGTCCGACGGTGCAACGCTTCGAGGAGAGCGTGGCCCGCCATTGCGGCGCACAGCACGCCGTGGCCGTGAACAGCGCCACCTCGGCACTGCATATCGCCTGCCTGGCTGCGGGTCTCGGGCCCGGCGACATCCTCTGGACCTCGCCTAACACCTTCGTCGCCTCCGCCAACTGCGGGGTGTACTGCGGCGCCGACGTCGACTTCGTCGACATCGACCCCCGCACCTACAACATGAGCGTCGAGCGGCTGCAGGAAAAGCTCTCACGGGCCGAGCCGGAGGGGAAGCTTCCCAAGGTGGTCATCCCGGTGCATTTCGCCGGGCAGTCCTGCGACATGGAGGGGATAGCCCGCCTTGCCGCCCGCTACGGTTTCACGGTCATCGAGGACGCCTCCCACGGTATCGGCGGGCGCTTTCAGGGCCACGCCATCGGCGGTTGCCGCCACTGCGCCATGACCGTCTTCAGCTTCCACCCGGTGAAGATCGTAACCAGCGGCGAAGGGGGGATGGTGACCACCAACAGCGCAGAATTGCAGCAACGTTTGCTGCGGCTGCGCAGCCACGGCATCACCGGCGACCCCAAACTGATGACCGAAGAGCCCCACGGCCCTTGGTATTACCAGCAGATCGAACTTGGTTTCAACTACCGGATGACCGACCTGCAAGCCGCCCTCGGGGCCAGCCAGATGGAGAGGCTCGACGAGTTCGTGCAGCGGCGCCAGCATCTGGCTCAGCGCTACGATAGTCTCCTGCAAGGGCTCCCCGTCGTTCTTCCCTACCGCCACCCTGACGCGTACTCCGCCTTGCACCTGTACGTGGTTCGACTCGAAAGCGAGCACGGCGGCAAGCATCGCCGCGAGGTGCTGGAGGAACTGCGTGCGCAAGGAATCCAGGCGCACGTGCATTACATACCGGTACACCTGCAGCCTTTTTACCGCGCCCGCGGCTTTCGTCCCGGAGACTTCCCCGTGGCAGAAAACTACTACCGCGACGCCCTTACCATCCCCATCTACCCGGCGATGAGCGAAGCCCAGCAGGACCGGGTGGCGAGCACCCTCGCGCAGGTACTCGGCGTTTCAGGATAGCTGCATACAGGCCGATTTTCAGCACCACGAAGGGAGTTCTCGACTTGCTCTACTGCAACCTTCAAGCTGCCAAGACAGCTTACCAAAACGGCGAAAACGTCACCAGTTACCTCAGACGACAGTTCGGCTCGGCAGGCAACACCCCCGAGATCATCGAGATTGCCTATGACCTCCAGGCCGGCTCCTATATCGAGTCGATCGGGCGTAACCGTGCCGGCTGGCAGGCCTACACCCGGGAGATAGGGGCGATACTGGCCAAACATTTGACCCCCGGAGACGTGCTGCTCGACGTCGGAACCGGCGAGATGACCACCTTGGCAGGTGTGGTCAACCAATGCTGCAACGGCCTCTCTTTCTACGCCTGCGACATCAGCCTGAGCAGGCTTTTGAAAGGAAACGTTTTTCTCGCCCGGGAACTGCCGCCGGAAACGCTGCGGGCCGTCTTCCCGTTCGTGGCGGACCTGTTTACCCTCCCATTCATGGATAATGCGGTCGACGTGGTCTGGACCTCACATGCGTTAGAGCCCAACGGGGGGAGGGAGAAAGCCGCGCTCGCCGAACTCATCCGGGTGGCACGCAAAAAACTGGTCCTCTTTGAACCGTATTTCGAGAAAAATTCGCCCGCAGGCCAGGAGCGCATGGCAAGACTCGGCTACATCAAGGGGGTGCGAGAGGCGGTCGAGGAGCTAGGTGCGACCTGTGAGGAAATCATCCCGATAGCCAACCTCGCCAACCCCTTGAACCCGACCCACGCCTTCATCGTGACTCCCCCGACCTCCACCGGCGGCAGCGACGCCTTTTGGGCCTGTCCAGCAACAAGACTCCCCATGGAGAGGATCGACGATCTCTTCTGGAGCAAGTTCTCCATGCTTGCCTACCCTGTTCTCCGGGGTATCCCCGTTTTGCGCCCGGAGGCCGCAATCCTCGCCTCCGCGCTGGGATGACTATGAAAATCGCCGTCATTCCCGCACGCGGCGGGAGCAAGCGTATCCCGCACAAGAACATCAGGCAGTTCGTCGGCAAGCCGATCATCGCCTACTCGATCGCGGCGGCCAAGGAGTCCGGTCTTTTTGACGGCGTCGTCGTCTCCACCGACGACCCCGAGATCGCCGAGGTCGCCTGCGCCTACGGTGCGGAGGTCCCTTTTCTGAGGCCCAAAGAAATCGCCGACGACTACACCGGCACCAACGCGGTAGTAAAGCATGCCCTGGAGTGGTTCATCGGCGAGGGGCGCGCCGTCCGCTACGCCTGCTGCATCTACGCCACCGCCCCGTTCGTTTCTCCGCGCTATCTCAGCGACGGCTTTCACAGGCTGGTGGCCCGCCGCTCTTCGTTCGCCTTTTCGGTGACCCGCTTCCCCTTCGCCGTGCAGCGAGCGCTGCGCCTGACTTCCGAAGGAACCGTCGCCGCCATGTATCCCGAATACGCAGGCACCCGCTCGCAGGACCTGGAAGAGGCGTACCACGACGCCGGTCAGTTTTACTGGGGGACCAGCGAGGCCTTTCTCGAAGGACACGTCCTTTTTTCACCGGCGTCGGTCGGCGTCGTTTTGCCGCGCTACCTCGTTCAGGACATCGACACAGCCGAGGACTGGGAGGAAGCCGAACTGATGTACCGCGCCCTCAAGCTGCGGGACGAACCTACGCCGTGAAGGTACTTCTGCGCTGCGACGCCTCCTCGGCCATCGGTTCCGGCCACGTGATGCGCTGCCTTACCCTGGCCGACCACCTCTCTCGGGGGGACGCCGAGATCGTCTTCGTCTGTCGGCGCCAGCCCGGCGACCTGATCCCTCAACTGACGCGCAAGGGGTACGAGGTACACGTCTTGGAGGGGGGAGGCGACCGGGAGGAGGACGCCCGAGAAACCGCCGCCTTCGCCCGACGCTTTGGCGGCTTCGATTGGCTGGTGGTCGACCATTACCAGTTGGACCTTCGTTTCGAGCAGGCGCTGCGCCCTTTTTGCCGGCGCCTGCTGGTCATTGACGATCTCGCCGACCGTCCGCACGCCTGCGATCTGCTCCTTGACCAGAACCTGTACCCGGACATGGGCGAGCGCTACCGCGGGCTTGTCCCCGTGGCCTGCAGGCTGCTGCTCGGCCCGCATTACGCGCTGCTCAGGTCGGAGTTTCTGCTGGCGCGCCTGAGGCTGCGTCCGCGCTGCGGCGAGTTCACGCGCCTGCTCATCTCCTTTGGGGGTTCAGATCCGACGGGTGAAACCGCGAAGGCCCTGGAGGCAGTCAGGCTCGCGGCCGACGAGCGGCTCTTTATTGACGTGGTAGCCGGGGGCGCCAACCCCGGAGCCGACTCCCTGCGCGCGGCCTGTGCCGGGGTGCCTCGCTGCACCTTCCACCACCGGACCGACGCCATGGCAGAGTTGATGAGTTCGGCCGATCTTTCGCTGGGCGGCGGCGGAGGCACTACCTGGGAGCGCTGTTTTCTCGGGCTCCCGAGCCTCACCATAGTGGCCGCAGCCAATCAGCGCGCGGTGACCGAGGCGGTGGCTGCCTTCGGCGCCACCTGGAACCTCGGCTGGCACGAGAACGTCACCCCGCAGCTAATCGCCGATCGTCTCGTCCAGTTGCGCAACGCTCCCTACCTGCTTGCCGAAGCCAGCGCCCGCTGCTTCGAGCTGATGGGGGAAGGGGATGGGACGGCGGGACATCCGCTGGTGTCACTGATGTCGGGAGGAGAGCTATGACCGCTGATAATCACCTGCTCAGGGAAGTAGAGGAGCGTGACCTGGAACGACTGCTCAGCTGGCGCAACTCCGAGCGGATCCGCGCCAACATGTACTCGGACCATCTGATCACCCCGGAAGAACACCGGACGTGGTTCGAGCGCCTGCGCCTTGAGCGGCACGCCTTCTCCTTCGTCTACGAGGCGAACGGGCGCCCCCTGGGGGTCGTCAATCTGAACCGCTTCGATTGGGGCAACCGCCGATGCCACTGGGGGTTTTATCTGGGCGAGACGGACGCCCCTCGCGGCAGCGGCACGCGCATGGGCTTGCTGGCCCTGGCCCGGGTCTTCGAGGAACTGGGACTGCACAAGGTGATCGGCGAAGCCTTCTCCTTCAATGCCGCCAGCATCGCCTATCACGAGAAACTCGGTTTTTCCCGGGAGGGGCTTTTCGTCGAACATGTGCTGAAAAACGGCAGCTTCCTCGACATCGTTTCCTTCGCGTTACTGAGTCACCAGTGGCCGCGCGTCAAGGCAGCCTTTGCGCAAGTAAACGGCGGTTGAATCCCCGCCCAGAGGACGGGGCATTGTCTGGCACCCCATAGGGGTGCTGGCAGCGTGCCT
>Ga0209415_10001798_pt1 | contig 40462 bp, 36 predicted proteins | sample PeaSoiSIISIP2007_FD_187696 | JGI IMG/M metagenome (GOLD analysis project Ga0209415, IMG submission 187696) | Peat soil microbial communities from Weissenstadt, Germany - SII-SIP-2007 (SPAdes) (version 2) | ecosystem: Environmental > Terrestrial > Soil > Wetlands > Peat | place: Germany...
GAGCCGGGCCCAGGCTCGCGTGTGGGGCGAGGCCCCACCGGGCGCGGGGTCAGGAGCAGCGCGGGAGTTCGGGACGCCGGCCCCGGGTCCTGCGTCAATCGGGATAGGAGCCCTTGGACCCTTGGTCCGGGGCCGGGCACGGAGCATGCTGTCGCCATGGCAAGACGGGCGGTGGTGGGCGGGCGCGGCAGCGAACCGGGTGCGGCCGCGTGGTATGCGGGGGGAGGGGACGGGCTCCTGGAGGAGATCTCCGAGGAGGAGTGTCTGGAGCTCCTCGCGGCCGAACAGGTCGGCCGGCTGGCGTTGTCGGGCTCGCCCCCGCTCATCTTCCCGGTGAATTTCGTACTCGACGGGCGGCGCATCGTCATGCGGACAGCGGTGGGGACGAAGCTCGACGCCGTTCGCGCCGACGCCGAGGTCGCCTTCGAGGTGGACAGGGTCGACAGCGCCTCACGGACCGGGTGGAGCGTCGTGGTCACCGGGCATGTCCGCGAGGAGGTCCACCTGCACGGCGAGACGCAGCCGAGGCCCGAGCCATGGTCGGCCGGTGTGCGGCCGTACTGGCTGCGACTGGAACCCATCACCATCACCGGCCGTCGTATCCGGCCGAAGCCCACCTCCGATCGCCCGGAGTCCCCGGCACGGGTCGGGGGGGCGGGCTAGATGGCGACGAGGGAGCGGACCTGACGGGCGATCTCGAGGTCCTCGCGCGCGTGCACGACGACGACAGCGGTCCGAGCATGGTCCCAGGAGACCACCGCGTCCGGAGCACCCCCTCCGGCCCGGTCGTTGCGGGCGTCGTCGAGCTCGACGCCAAGGAAGCCGAGGCCGGCGCACGCGTCGCGCCGCAGTCGCCCCGAATGCTCCCCGGCCCCGCCCGTGAAGACCAGGGCGTCGGTGCCGTCCATGGCCGCCGCCATCTCCCCCACGGCGGCCCGGAGGCGGTGGACGTAGACGCCCACGGCCAGCCGGGACCGGTCGTCGCCGCTGTCCGCCGCTTCGAAGACGCGTCGGAGATCGTCCGACACCCCGGACAGCCCGAGCAGGCCGGCCCGGCGGGTCAGGGCATCCTCGAGCTCGTCCACGGTGAGCTGTTCGTGGCGCAGCACCCACAACAGGAGACCGGGGTCGACGCTGCCCGAGCGGGTGGCCATGACGAGCCCCTCGAGGGGCGTGAATCCCATGGTGGTGTCGACCGACCGCCCCCCCGACACAGCCGCCAGGGACGCCCCCGAGCCCAGGTGGGCCGTGACCAGGCGCAGGCCGCGTGGTGGGCGGCCGAGGATCTCGGCGGCCCGCCGGGCGGCCCAGGCGTGGCTGAGGCCGTGGAAGCCGAAGCGGCGCAGGCCGAGGCCCCGCCAGGCGTCGGGCAGTGCGTAGGTGAAGGCCTCGGCCGGGAGGGTGGCGTGAAAGGCCGTGTCGAAGCAGGCCACCTCGGGCAGGGCCGGGCGCAGGGCCTGCAGGCAGCGGATGGCGGCCACGGCGGGCGGGTTGTGCAGCGGGGCCAGCTCGGCCAGGCGGGCCAGACGGTCATCATCACCGGCGCCGAGCACGATCGCCGCCCTGCTCTCGGTGCCCCCGTGGACGACGCGATGCCCGGCGGCGTCGGCGTCGGGGGCGTGCCGCAGTCCCTCCTCGAGCACGTCTCCGACGGAACCGGGGTCGGAAACGGGTAGGTCGACGTCCATCAGCAGCTCGTCGGCGGGGCCCAGCACGCTCAGCTTGAGACTGCTCGACCCCGAGTTCACCACCAGCACGCGCACATCTCCACCATGCCAAGGAGGAACCCGTCATGCACGATGTGGCCAGCAGCCAGGGCCGGTCGCCTTCCCCGGCCACCGGGCCCGTCCCGCCCGACGACGCTGAGCTGACGAGACTGCACGCCTATTGGCGGGCAGCCAATTACCTGTCCGTGGGCCAGATCTATCTCCTCGACAACGCGTTGTTGCGGGAACCCCTGCGCGTCGAGCACGTCAAGCCCAGGCTCCTCGGGCACTGGGGGACGAGCCCCGGCCTCAATTTCGTGTGGGCGCACCTCGACCGGGTGATCACCCGACGTGATGCCAGCGTCCTCTATATCTGCGGACCCGGCCACGGGGGTCCTGCCATGGTGGCCAACGCCTGGCTGGAGGGGACCTACAGCGAGCTGTACTCGCAGGTGTCGCGTGACGCCGACGGCATGGCCCGCCTGTTCCGGCAGTTCTCCTTCCCCGGCGGGATCCCCAGCCACGCCTCCCCCGACACACCGGGATCGATCAACGAGGGCGGTGAGCTCGGCTACTCGCTGGCCCATGCCTTCGGGGCCGCGTTCGACAACCCGGATCTGGTCGTGGCCTGCGTGATCGGCGACGGCGAGGCCGAGACCGGTGCACTCGCCACCAGTTGGCACGCCAACAAGTTCCTCGATCCGGCGCGCGACGGCGCCGTGCTGCCCATCCTCCACCTCAACGGCTACAAGATCGCCAATCCCACCGTTCTCGCCCGGATCCCCGAGGACGAGCTCATAGCCCTGTTCACGGGCTACGGGTACCGGCCGTGGGTGGTCGAAGGCGGCTTCGACGGCGAGGACCCCATGCTCGTGCACGCCCGCATGGCACCCGCCCTCGATGCTGCCTTCGACGAGATCGACCGCATCTGGCACGCGGCGCGGTCAGGCGGGGTCACGGGTCGGCCGGCGTGGCCGATGATCATCCTCCGCACTCCCAAGGGGTGGACGGGGCCGAAGGTCGTGGACGGTCTGCCGGTCGAAGGCACGTGGCGGGCCCATCAGGTCCCCATCGCCGAGGTCCGGACCAACCCCGCTCACCTGAAGCAGCTCGAGCAGTGGATGCGCAGTTACGTGCCCGAGGAGCTGTTCGACGAGGACGGGTGTCCGGTACCCGGGGTCACCGCACTGGCGCCGGTGGGGGAGCGCCGCATGAGCGCCACGCCGCACGCCAACGGTGGGTTGCTCGTCAAGGACCTCGAGCTCCCGACGTGGACCGACTACGCGGTCGAGGTCAAGGCGGCCGGCACCACCCTCCACGAGTCCACGCGGTTGCTCGGCGAGTACCTGCGCGACGTCATCCGCCGCAACCCGACGAACTTCCGGCTCTTCGGTCCGGACGAGACCGCTTCCAACCGCCTTCAGGCCGTCTTCGAGGTCACGAACCGGACGTGGCTGGGCGAGACGTTGCCGACCGACGACCACCTCGCCCCCGACGGACGCGTCCTCGAGGTGCTGTCGGAGCACCTCTGCCAGGGTTGGCTCGAGGGTTATCTGCTCACTGGGCGCCACGGGTTGTTCAATTGCTACGAGGCGTTCATCCACATCGTGGACTCCATGTTCAACCAGCACGCCAAATGGCTCGAGTCGTCGCGCGAGATCCCATGGCGCCGCTCCGTGCCGTCGCTCACCTACCTGCTGTCGAGCCACGTGTGGCGCCAGGACCACAACGGCTTCTCACACCAAGATCCCGGGTTCATCGACCTCGTCGTGAACAAGCAGGCCTCGGTGATCCGGGTCTACCTGCCCCCGGACGCCAATTGCCTCCTGTCGGTGGCCGACCACTGCCTGCGCAGCCGGGACTACGTCAACGTCATCGTGGCCGGCAAGCATCCCGAACACGCCTGGCTCACGCCGGACGGCGCCATGGTGCACTGCACCCGGGGCGCTGGGGTCTGGGAGTTCGCCTCCAACGACGCGGGGTCGGTGCCGGACGTGGTCATGGCGTGCTGCGGCGACGTGCCCACGCTCGAGACCATGGCGGCGGTGGACCTGCTCCGCCAGCACCTCCCGGACCTTCGGGTCCGGGTCGTCAACGTCGTGGACCTCATGCGGCTCCAACCGGAGACCGAGCATCCCCACGGCATGACCGATCGGGAGTTCGACACCATGTTCACGACCGACAGGCCGGTCGTGTTCGCCTTCCACGGCTACCCCTGGCTCATCCACCGGCTGACGTACCGCCGGACGAACCACGACAACATCCACGTCCGTGGGTACAAGGAGCGGGGCACCACCACGACGCCCTTCGACATGGTGATGCTCAACGACCTCGACCGGTTCCACCTCGTGATCGACGTGCTCGACCGTGTTCCGGGCCTCGAGGTCCGTACCGCCGCCCTGCGCCAGCAGATGATCGACGCCCGCCTCCAGGCGCGCCGGTACACCCGCGAGAACGGCGAGGATCCGCCCGAGATCGCCGACTGGTGCTGGCCCGGTTGACGCCGGGTACCGAAGGCGACGGCTACGTTCTGCGCCGTGCCGATACGCGCCGCGGTATGGGACCTCGGGAGCAGCTCCTTTCACCTCCTGGTGTGTGAAGCCGACCCCGGGGGTTCCCTGGTTCCCGTGCTCCACCGGCGTGCGCTGCTCAATCTCGGCCTGAGCGTGGGCGCCAAGGGCAGGATCCCCCCCGACCGGGTGGCGGCCTCGGTGGCCGCGGCCAAGCGCCTGCGCGCCGGGTTGGCCGAGGCCCGGGCCGAGGTGGTCGTGGCGGTGGCCACCGCCGCCCTGCGCGACGCTGCCAACGGTGCCGAGGTGGTCGAGCGCCTCGAGCGGGTGGTGGGGACGAAGGTGCGCGTCCTCGACGGCGAGGAGGAGGCCCGGCTGAGCTTCGTCGGCCAACGCGCCGGGGTGTGGATGGGGCCGGGGCCGTCGTTGGGCCTGGACCTGGGCGGCGGCAGCCTCGAGGCCGCCGTGGGCGACGCCCGTCACGTGCCGGTGGCCACCAGCGCCGCAGTCGGACCGGCACGACTACGGGGCGAGCTCGGGACCGGTGACCCGCTGTCGCTCGCGGACCGTTCGCTCATCGAGCAGCGGACATCCGAGGCACTGCGACCGGTTGCCCAGGCCATCGGCGGCTACCAGGGAGTGGCGGACCGGACGATCGTGAGCGGAGGGACGGTCCGTGCCCTGGCCCGCCTGGCCACCGCCCGGGCCCGACGCCGCCCGTCGGCCGGGCCGGGTGAAGTCAACCAGGTGGAGCTCCCAGCCGGGCAGGTCTGCGAGCTGGCCGAGGAGCTGGCCACACTCGACCTCCGGGCCCGACTCGCCCTTCCGGGCATGCAGACCCGACGGGCGCCACTGCTCCCGGTGGGCGCGATCGTGCTCTCGACCGCGGCCACCGAACTCGGGGTGGGGCGCTACATCGTGAGCGAATGGGGGTTACGGGAGGGAGCCCTGCTGGACGCCCTCAACCGACGCTGAGCAGCTACTTCTTGCCCAGGATCCTGTTCATCTTGGTGCCACAGGTCGGGCAGCTCCCCTGGGCGGCGCGCCGGCCGTTGGCCAACTCGACCTCCGTGCCCTCGAACTGTCGCTTTTCACGGCACTTCACGCAGTAGCCCTCGTACGACGCCATGCGCCCTCCTCCGTCTGCGCCCCCGCCAGGGGCCGAGCCGAAGTTATCCGCGGTCCCCGTCGTGCACGCGGATGGTGGCCACGGACCCAGCGGCAGGATCCCCACCCCGCCCCGTCCGGGACCCGCCCGGACCCCGCCCGGACCCCACCCGGACCCCACCCGGACCCCACCCGGACCCCACCCGGACCCCGCCCGGACCCCACCCGGACCCGCAGGAACCGTCTGCACCGTGACCGGAACCGTCTGCACCGTGAGCAGCCCCCGCCCTGACCCGCCTGAACCATCCGCACCGGGGGCAGCCCCTGCTCGGACCGGCTGGCGACGCGACGCGCCACCCGACCGGTGCCCGGGATGCGATGCGCGGGCCACACTGGGGGCGCGCCGAGGTGACGGTGGCGCCGCCGAGCCGCAGGGAGGCCGACATGCCCACGGGAGCAGACGAACCGGTCGTCGGGATCCTCGAGCACGAATGGGATGGCATCGTGTCGTTGGCGCTCGAGCTGGGTGACGGCGAATGGGAGATGCCGTCGGAGTGTCCGGGGTGGGCCGTCCGGGACGTGATGGCCCACATGATCGGAACGGAGCGCACGCTCCTGGGGGACGCTCCGCCGCCCCTACCCGCACCCATCCCGCCCCACGTCCGCAACGACGTCGGGGCACGCAACGAGGCATGGGTGCTGTCGCGACGGTCGCGCCCCGCCCGGGAAGTCGTGGAGGAATTCCGAGCGGTGACGACGCGGCGCCTGGAGGACATGCGCTCGTGGCCGGCGGAGCGCTTCGACGAGCTCGGTCCGAGCCCGGTGGGGGAGGTCCCGTACCGGGAATTCATGAACGTCCGGGTCATGGACTGCTGGATCCACGAGCAGGACATCCGGGTGGCCACCGCCCGGCCCGGCCACGACACCGGCCCGGCCGCGCAGCTGGCGTTGACGCGGCTGGCCTCGGCCATGCCGTTCGTGGTGGCCAAGCAGGCCGGTGCCCCCGACGGCGCGGTCGTGCGGTTCCAGCTGCGGGGAGCGACGGAGCGGCGCATCGACGTGGCTGTCCGAGACGGTCGAGGTAAGGCCGTCACCGACAACCAGGGGGAGCCGGACGCCGTCCTGGGCATGGACCAGGACGTGTTCTGGCGGTTGGCGTCCGGGCGCGTGACGGGGCCCGCCGCCCGGGCGGCGGGTCTGGTCGACATGCGTGGCGACGTCGGGCTCGGCGCTCGCGTGGTCGACGCCATGGCGTTCATGATCTGACCGCACGTCCCGAGACGGGCCCCCATGGCTGGTGGGCACCAGCGTGCGACGGACGACTCCACGGGCCTTGTAGACTCTGCCTTCCTTATGCGTGCCACTGCCGCGCCGGTCGAGGGCAACCGGGTTCGCCTCTCCGTCGAGGTCGAGGAAGCGGAGGTGGACGACGCGCTCGACGCCACTGTCCGCCGGCTCAGCCGCCAGGTCAAAGTGCCGGGCTTCCGTCCCGGCAAGGTGCCGCGGCCCGTGCTCGAGGCGCGTCTCGGGGGGGCCACGGCGCTGCGCCAGCAGGCGCTCAGCGACGCGCTGCCCGACCTGTACGCCCAGGCGGTGGTGGACACCGAGCTCGACCCCATCGCCGCTCCCGAGATCGACATCACCTCGGGGGAGGAGGCGGGGCCCGTGACCTTCGACGCGGTGGTCGAGGTCCGGCCCTCGGTCTCCGTCGCCGGCTACGCCGGGTTGCAGGTCACGGTGCCGGAGCTCGAAGTGTCCGAAGACGAGCTGACGGCCCAGATCGACCGGCTCCGTGACCAGTCGGGTGAGCTCTCGTCGGTCGGTCGCCCGGCGCGCGACGGGGACCATGTGTCGATGGATCTGCACGGATCGCGCCCTCAGGGCGACGACCTGCACGTCGAGGACTATCTCTACGAAGTGGGGAGCGGCACCGGGATCGCCGGGCTCGACGAACAGCTGCGCGGGGCCAAACAGGGGGACATCCTCCAGTTCTCGTCCCCGGTACGCGACGAGGACGGTTCCGAGCACGAGGCCCAGGTGCGCGTGCTGGTCAAGGACGTCAAGGCGAAGGTGCTGCCCGAGCCCACCGACGAGTGGGCGTCGGAGGCCTCCGAGTTCGACTCGCTCGAGGAATTGCGGGCCGACCTGAAGGGAAGGCTCCACCAGCTCAAGGTGGTCCAGGCCCAGCTGGCCATGCGCGAGCGCACGCTCGACGCGCTGGTCGGCCTCGTGGCCGACGACCCGCCCGATGCGTTGGTGGAGTCCGAGGTGCGCGAGCGGCTCCACGACCTCGGCCACCGTCTGGAGGCGCGCCACCTGTCCGTCGAGCAGTTCCTGCGGGCCTCGGGGCGTGACGAGGGGGCGCTGCTGGAGGAGATCCGAGCTGACGCGGCACGAGCCGTCCGACTCGATCTCGGCCTGCGGGCACTGGCCGATGCCGAGGACATCCAGGTCACAGAGCAGGAATTGGACCAGGCGGTGGAGGAGATGGCGCACCAGGCGGGGAGCACACCCGACGATCTTCGGCGCCGACTCGACCGCGCAGGCAGGCTCCCCGCGGTACGCTCGGATCGGAGAAATGCGAAGGCGCTGTCCTGGCTCCTCGACCACGTCGACCTGGTCGACGAGGACGGGAAACCCGTGGACAGGGACATCTTGCGCGTGGACGTCGGAGCACACGAACCGGGTGCCGAACCCGTCGGGAACGAAGTGGGCACCGCCGAGGCGGCAGGGCCCGGCGAGCAAGGGAGCGAGGGCGTGCAGGCTGAAGACGGGGGGGCTGCGGAGCAGCCCACGCAAGAGCGTTCCACCGACGGGCAGGCGTCATGAGGGCCGTGGGCGACGCGCACGGCTACCTCGTGCCCACGGTCATCGAGCAGACGAGCCGGGGCGAGCGTGGGTACGACCTCTATTCGCGCCTGCTCAAGGAGCGGATCATCATCCTCGGGACGCCCATCGACGACGCCGTGGCCAACCTCATCTGCGCCCAGATGCTCTTCCTCGAATACGAAGAGCCCGACAAGGACATCCACCTCTACGTCAACTCGCCCGGTGGGGACATCACCGCCCTCTTCGCCATCTACGACACGATGAAGTTCGTCAAGCCCGACGTGTCCACGTTCTGCTTCGGCCAGGCCGCATCGGCGGCGGCCGTCCTCCTGGCGGCGGGTTCGCACTCTAAGCGCTTCGCCCTGCCCCACGCCCGGATCCTCCTCCACCAGCCCTGGGGCGGCGCCGCCGGCCAGGCCAGCGACATCGAGCTGCAGGCCAGGGAGATCATCCGCATGCGGGACCTCCTCAACTCGATGCTGTCCGACGACACGGGCCAGTCCATCGACAAGATCGCCAAGGACACGGACCGTGATTTCGTCATCACCGCCGAAGAGGCGGTGAATTACGGGCTGATCGACGAGGTGATCACCACCCGGGACGCCGTCGGGGCCGCCGAAGCCGTCGGCGCGGCGTAGGCTTTGACAGGGACGAAGGGGGACAAGGTGGCGAAGTTCGGGGACGGTGGAGACCTCGTCAAGTGCAGTTTCTGCGGCAAGTCGCAGAAGCAGGTCAAAAAGCTCATCGCCGGTCCCGGCGTGTACATCTGCGACGAGTGCATCGACCTGTGCAACGACATCATCGCCGAGGAGCTGGCCGAGACCACCGAGCTGTCGTTCGAGGAGCTGCCCAAGCCCCGTGAGATCTTCGACTTCCTGAACGACTACGTGATCGGCCAGGAGTACGCCAAGAAGATCCTGTCGGTCGCCGTCTACAACCACTACAAGCGGGTGCAGGCCGGACCCACCCAGACCACCGAGGTCGAGCTGGCCAAGTCGAACATCCTCCTGCTCGGGCCGACCGGCTGTGGCAAGACCCTCCTGGCGCAGACCCTGGCCCGCATGCTCAACGTGCCCTTCGCCATCGCCGACGCCACGGCGCTCACGGAGGCGGGCTACGTGGGCGAGGACGTCGAGAACATCCTCCTCAAGCTGATCCAGGCGGCCGACTACGACGTGAAGCGGGCCGAGACCGGCATCATCTACATCGACGAGATCGACAAGATCGCCCGCAAGAGCGAGAACCCCTCCATCACCCGGGACGTCTCGGGCGAAGGCGTGCAGCAGGCGTTGCTCAAGATCCTGGAGGGGACCACGGCCTCGGTGCCACCCCAGGGAGGGCGCAAGCATCCCCACCAGGAATTCATCCAGATCGACACCACGAACATCCTGTTCATCTGCGGTGGTGCGTTCGCCGGGGTCGACAAGATCATCGAGAGCCGCATCGGGCGCAAGGGCATCGGCTTCCGGGCCGACGTCCGGCGCAGCACCGAGGCGCGCGACGCCGAGGTCCTGCGCCACGTCCTGCCCGAGGACCTCATCAAGTTCGGTCTCATCCCCGAGTTCATCGGGCGCCTGCCCGTGGTGGGGGCGGTGTCGAGCCTCGACAAGCCGGCGTTGATCCGGATCCTGGTCGAACCGAAGAACGCCCTGGTGAAGCAGTACCACCGGGTCTTCGAGCTCGACGGGGTCGAGCTCGAGCTGGCCGAGGACGCCCTCGAGGCCGTGGCCGAGCAGGCGCTGCTGCGGGGCACCGGCGCCCGAGGCCTCCGGGCCATCCTCGAAGAAGTCCTCCTCGACGTGATGTACGACCTGCCGAGCCGGACCGATGTGGGCCGCTGTGTGATCGACCGCTCGGTCGTACTCGATCGCGTCCACCCGACGCTCGTGCCCCAGGGTGAGCCGGCCAAGCCGGCCCGCACCCGCCGGGCCGCTTCCTGACGCCTTTCCCGGCGGCGGTGCCCACCCGTCCCGAGGGCGCCGACGGCTCGGCTCTGCCCGACGATCTGGTCGCCTGGCTGGACGGGCACACCAACTTCGAGCTGGCCATGCCCACGCGCCTGGCGGCGCCCACGCTCCGGCGGATGGAGGCGTTGTGCCGGCTCCTGGGGGATCCCGAGCTGGCCTACCCGGTGGTGCATCTCACGGGGACGAACGGCAAGGGGTCCACCGCCAAGATCCTGAGTGAGCTGCTCGGCGCCAAGGGGCTCACGGTGGGGACCTACACGAGCCCGAACCTCCACCGGGTCAACGAGCGCATGACCAGAGCTGGTGAGCCCATCGACGACCAGGAGCTGGCCGAGGTGCTCGGAGCCCTGGCTGCGGTCGAGCCCCTGCTGGGCGAGCGGCTCAACCGTTTCGAGCTCTTGACGGCTGCGGCGTTCCGGTGGTTCGCCGACAGCCCGGTGGACGTGGCGGTGGTCGAGGTCGGCCTCGGCGGGCGTTGGGACGCCACCAACGTCGTCCAGCCGGACGTGGCCGTGGTCACCAACGTGAGCTACGACCACGTCGAGGTGCTCGGGCCCACCCTGGTGGACATCGCCACGGAAAAGGCGGGCATCGTGAAGCCCGGGTGCCGGCTGGTGGTGGGTGAGACGGACCCCGAGCTGCTGGCCGTCTTCCTGGCCGCCGCCGATGCCCGGGGGGTGGCCGAGACCTGGGTGCGGGGGGTGGACTTCGACTGTGAAGCCAGTCGCGTGGCGGTGGGCGGACAGCTCCTCGACCTCCGGACCCCGGGGGCCCGGTATCCCGAGGTGTACCTGTCCCTGCACGGCGCCCACCAAGGCGTGAACGCGGCCTGCGCCCTGGCTGCGGCGGAGGCGTTCTTCTCCGCCCCTCTTGCGCCCGAGGTCGTCGAGGACGCCATGGCCGCGGTGCGCGTCCCGGGCCGGCTCGAGGTCGTCGGACGGGCACCGCTCGTCGTGCTCGACGGAGCCCACAACGTGGCCGGTGCCCACGCTCTGGCCGTCGCCCTGGTCGACGAGTTCAGTACGGAGGGTGAGACGGTCGTCGTCGTCGGCATGCTCCAGGGTCGTGACCCGAGTGCCATGCTCGAGGCCCTCATCCCCGCGGGAGTGCGCAGCGTGGTGGCGTGCACCGCACCGTCACCACGCGCGCTGGCGGCGTCGGAGATCGCCGAGGCGGCACGGGCCCTGGGGTTGCACGCCCAGGCGACCGACACGGTGGCGGGTGCCCTCACCCTGGCGCGCGGTCGGCTGTCGGAGAGCTCCACGCTCGTGGTCACGGGTTCGCTCTATGTGGTAGCTGAGGCCCGCGCGCTGCTGATCGGATCGACGCGTTCTTCCGACCCCGGTAGCCTCACCGGCCCATGAGCACCACGCCCGGCTGCCGCACGCTCGTGATCTGCAAGCCCGACGCCGTGGAGCGGGGCCTGGCGGGGGAGATCGTGGGCCGCCTGGAACGCAAGGGCCTGCGCCTGGTGGCGGCCGAGCTCCGGCGTATCGACGAGCAGACCGCCGCCCGCCACTACGAGGAGCACCAGGGCAAACCCTTCTACGGCGAGCTGGTGCGCTTCATCACCCGTTCCCCCGCACTGGTGCTGGCGGTGCAGGGCCCGGAGGACACCTGGCGCATCGTGCGCACGCTGATGGGCTCCACCAACCCCGCCGACGCCCCCCCGGGGACGATCCGCGGCGATCTCGCCTCGGTGCTGACCGAGAACCTGGTGCACGGGTCCGACTCGGCCGAGTCGGCGGCGCGGGAGATCGGGATCTTCTTCCCCGACCTGACCTGAGCGTCCCCGCGACCGGGACGAGCGGACCCGGACCGCAGGTGGCACCGGCCCGAGCGCCATCTTGTGTGGTCGAGCGAGGTCCCGTAGCCTGGGGACAACCCGCAGTCGGAGGCCGCTCGGGACCCGACGGCCGCTCCTGTGTGATCTCGAGGTGGATCGACGCCATGGCCGACAACCGTTTCTTCCTGCTCGGACGCGACATGGCGGTCGACCTCGGCACCGCCAACACGCTGGTGTACGTGCGCGGTCGTGGCATCATCCTCAACGAGCCCTCGGTCGTGGCGGTGAACGTCAAGGACGGCCGTCCCCTGGCAGTGGGTGCCGAGGCGAAGCGCATGATCGGCCGGACGCCCAGCCACATCCAGGCCATCCGGCCTCTCAAGGACGGCGTCATCGCCGACTTCGAGATCTGCGAGAAGATGCTGCGCTACTTCATCCAGCGCGTGCACCAGCGTCGGTTCGCCAAGCCCCGCATGGTCATCTGCGTGCCCTCGGGCATCACGGGGGTGGAGCAGCGGGCCGTCATGGAGGCGGCGGAGTACGCCGGGGCCCGCAAGGCGTACATCATCGAGGAGCCCATGGCGGCCGCCATCGGCGCAGGCCTGCCCGTGCACGAGCCCACCGGCAACATGGTGGTCGACATCGGCGGTGGCACGACCGAGGTGGCGGTCATCTCGCTGGGTGGCATCGTCACGAGCCAGTCCGTCCGCATCGGTGGCGACGAGCTCGACGAGGCCATCATCTCCTACATCAAGAAGGAGTACAGCCTGGCGCTCGGCGAGCGCACGGCCGAGGAGATCAAGATCGCCCTCGGTTCGGCATTCGCGCTCGAGGAGGAGCTGCACGCCGAGATCCGCGGCCGGGACCTCGTGACCGGACTGCCGAAGACCGTGGTGGTGTCGACCGAGGAGATCCGCAAGGCCATCGACGAGCCGGTGTCGGCGATCATCGACGCCGTCAAGGTGACCCTCGACAAGACCCCGCCCGAGCTGGCCGCCGACATCATGGAGCAGGGGATCGTGCTGACCGGTGGCGGCGCACTGCTGCACGGCCTCGACGCCCGCCTGCAGGAGGAGACCGGCATGCCCATCGTGGTGGCACGCGACCCTCTCAACTGTGTCGCCATCGGGAGCGGCCAGTGCCTCGAGGAGTTCGAAGCGCTGAAGCAGGTGCTCATCACGTCCTCCGCCGGGTGATGGCCGCCCGCGCCAGGCGCGGCGCCGACATGGGCTGAGGGATCTCGGATGCCGCCGAGGAGGACACGGCGCTCGCGACGGTCTCGGCGGGGGCTCACCATCGGGATCCTCGTGGTGGCGTCCATCGCCATCATCACCCTCGACTATCGCGGGGACGCCCACGGCACCATCACCTGGGCCAAGCGTGGTGCCCACGATGCTCTGGCACCGGTGCAGCGCGGCGTCGACGACGTGACCCGCCCCATCGGCAGCTTCCTGTCGGGGGCGGTACACGGCAGTGCCCTCGAGAAACAGAACGCCAAGCTGGCCCGGCAGGTGAGTGCCCTCGAGCGCCAGGTGCTCGCCCAGCAGGCCATCGACAACACGGTGCGGAGCCTCGACCGGCTCGACCGGTTGCCGTGGGTGGGGGGGATCCCGACGGTCACGGCCGAGGTCACGGCGCTCAGCCCGTCGGACTTCGACGCCACGGTCCAGCTCGACAAGGGGAGCAGGGCCGGCGTGGCAGTGGGGATGCCGGTGGTCGGATCGAACGGCCTGGCCGGGCAGGTCATCGAGGTGTGGTCGTCGGGCTGCACCGTGCGGCTCATCACCGACGCCCGGTCGACGGTGGGTGTGCGCGTCGGCCCGGCGGGGAACCTGGCGCTGGTGCAGGGGGCCGGTCTCGGCCGGAACCTCGTCGTCAATCTCGTCTCGCCGGGCATCACGCTCAGCAAGGGGGAGGTGCTGACGACGAGCGGGCTGCAGAACGCCCAATTCCCGCCCGACATCCCGGTGGCACGGATCGTGTCGTATTCGTCCACGCCGTCGGCCACCCAGCAGACCGTGACGGCGCGACCGCTCGCCTCCCTGGCTGTCGTGTCCTACGTCGACATCCTCCAGTGGCAGCCTGCGCAGTGACGGGAGCCGGCGAACCGCCACGCCGGGCGGTGTCGTGACCACCTCCGATCTGGCCCGCTGCACCCTGGTCGTGGCCGTGGTCGTGGTGGTGCAGCACACCCTGCTCGACTCGCTGCGGGTGGGTGGCGCCCACCCCGACATCATGTTGCTGCTCCCCATGGCTGCCGGGTACACGGCCGGGCCCGAACGGGGGGCGGCGTTCGGCTTCGTGGCGGGCCTGGTCGCCGATCTGTTCCTGCCCACCACCTACGGCCTGTCCGCCCTCGTCGGCTGCCTGCTCGGGTTCGCCACCGGCGTCGCCACCAGCGGACTGGTCCGCAGCTCCTGGTGGCTCCCGCCCATCGTGGCCGCCGCCGCGACCGCCGCCGGCATGGGCGGGTACGCGATCCTGGGCGGCGTGCTCGGGGACTCCACCATGTTGCGGGACTACCTGGCCCCCGCCCTGGTCGTCGGGGTGCCGTCGGCGGCTGTGCTCGTCTACCCGGTGCTGCGCATGGTGGGGTGGGCGCTGCCCGCACCCGGCCCCGGCTACAACGCCCCGGCGGGCGGAGGGGCGCGGTGAGGGTCGGTCGCCGCCGTTTCGCCCGCGCCCTTCGCCCCGCCGACACGCCGCGGCGCCCGCCCCGCCCGCCCCGCCCGCACCACCGCGCCGTGATCCGGTTGCGCCACCCCTTCCGGGGCACGCGCCTGTACCCCCGTCCGAAGGCGCCGCGCCCGTCGCGTGCGCACGAGCCGCGCGGGCCGCGCATGCGGCCCCGCAAGTCGATGGTCGACCGGGTCAAGCCGAGCGAGCCATCCCCGCCGCGCACGGTCGTCCGGTTGCGCGTGCTCGGCCTCGTCGTGCTGGTGCTGTTCTCGCTCATGTTCGTGCGCCTGTGGTACCTGCAGGTGCTGAACACGCAGTCGTACACGCGCGCCGTCGTCCAGAACCAGGTGCGCCCGGTCGAGGTCCAGGCGCCACGCGGTCTCATCCTGGACCGGACGGCGAACATCGTGGTGGGGGACCAGGTGACCCAGGACATCACGCTCTCCCGGTTGTCGGCCCAGCAGCACCCGTCGGTGATCGGCCAGCTGGCCGCACTCCTCGGCATCTCGTCGGCCCAGATCCAGTCCGACCTGGCCAACGTGCAGTACAGCCTGTACAAGCCGGTCCCCATCCTCGAGAACGCGCCGCTCTCCGACGTGCTCTACATCGGCGAGCACGCCTCGATGTTCCCCGGCGTGTCCACGGTGGCCGACAGCAACCGCACGTACCCGATGGGGCAGACCGGCGTCCAGATGCTCGGGTACGTGGGGCAGATCTCGAGCCAGGAGCTGCAGGCGCACCAGTCCCAGGGGTACCAGGGGTACCAGCTCGGCGACCTCTACGGGCAGAGCGGCCTCGAGGCCCAGTACGAATCGGCCCTGCGGGGCCACCCCGGCATCGACCGGGTCGAAGTGAATGCCCAGGGCCAGGTGGTCGGGAGCCTGGGCGAGACGCCGCCCACCTCGGGCGACGACCTCGTCACCAACGTCGACGCCGGGCTCCAGGAGACGCTCCAGCAGGCCCTCGACGCCGAGATCGCCACCCTGCACGGCAAGTCCAAGGGCGGCGCGGCGGTGGCCCTCGACCCCCAGACCGGCGCGGTGCTGTCCCTGGTGTCGTCGCCGACGTACGACCCGACGTGGTGGAACAACGGGATCTCGACCGCCCACTACGCCCAGATCGAGTCGACGGGGGCGCTGAACAACGACGCCATCCAGGGCCTGTACACCCCGGGATCGACCTTCAAGCTCGCGACCGCCACCGCTGCACTGAACACCGGGCTCATCTCACCCGGCTACACCTTCGACGACACCGGCACGTACACCATCCCGGGCTGCAAGACGGGCGGGTCGGGATGCGCCACCTACCACGACAACGAGGGGGAGGCGGCCGGCTACGTCGACGTGTCCCAGGCGCTCACGCTGTCGAGCGACATCTTCTTCTACAACCTGGGCGTGCAGTTCTGGGACGACTACAAGGCCACCGGGCACTATGGCAAGACGCCCATCCAGGACGCCGCCGCCGCCCTCGGCTACGGCGACGTCACGGGGATCGACCTCCCCGACGAGACCCACTACGCCCGGGTCGACTCGCCCACCGTGGTGGCCAAGGAGAACCAGCAGGACCCGAAGGACTACCCCGACGGCGGTTGGTTCACGGGGAACAACCTCGAGATGGCCTTCGGCCAGGGTGGCACCGTCATCACCCCCATCGAGCAGGCCGTCGCCTACGCCACCTTCGCCAACGGGGGCACCCGCTACGTCCCCGAGATCGGCGCCGGCCTGGTGAATGCCCAGGGCAAGGTGGTGCAGACCTTCGCCCCCAAGGTCGCCCCGGGTGGGGACGCGCACGTCACCTATGCCACCGCCGACTACCAGGCCATGCTCCAAGGGTTCGAGGGGGCGGTGCAGAACCCCAAAGGCACCGCCTACGGTGCCTTCCAGGGGTTCCCGCTGTCCACCTTCCCGCTGGCGGGCAAGACGGGCACGGCCACCACCAACGAGCAGCAGCCCAACTCGTGGTTCGTGGGTTGGGGGCCGTTGCCCAACCCCCAGTACCTGATCGCGGTGGTGGTCGAGGGCGGTGGGTACGGGGCCTCGGCCGCCGCCCCCGTGGCCCGCCAGGGCTTCGACTACCTGGTGACCCATCCCGAGGGGCCCGCCGACCTGGCCCTGCCGGCGGGGTCGACGTCGTCGGCCTCCACCACCACGACCACCGCGGCTGCCCCGGGAACCCCCGGCCGCTCCTCGACCTCCTCCACCACGACGGCCCCCGGGACCGCGGGCCGCTCCCCGGGCGCCACCCCCGGCCCGTCCGCCTCGACCACCAGGGCCTTCGGCGCCGGTCCCCGGAGCCCTCCCGGCGACGGCACCAGGGCCGTGGCCGACGGCCGTCGCCGGGCCGGGCAAGGGGGGCTCTAGACTCGGCGGCCACATGACCTCGCTGTGGCCAAGGATCGAGCCTCTGCTGGCCCAGGTCACGAAGCCCGCCCGCTACATCGGCGGTGAGCTCGGGGCACGCCGTCCCGTTCACGCACCCGGGCGCGTGGCCTGGTTGCTGTTGTACCCCGACACGTACGAGATCGGACTGCCCAATCAGGGTCTCCAGATCCTGTACGAGATACTGAACGAGCGGCCCGATGCGGTGGCCGAGCGCGCCTACGCCCCGTGGACGGACATGGAAGCGGCCATGCGCGCCGCCGGGGTCCCGCTGTTCTCGTTGGAGGGCAGCCTGCCGGCCGGCGACTTCGACGTCCTGGCCTTCAACCTGTCGGCCGAGCTCACCTACACCAACGTGCTCAACCTGGTCGACCTGGCCGGCGTGCCGGTCCGCAGCGCCGACCGGACGCCGGCGCACCCGGTGGTGATGGCGGGCGGCCACTGCGCCTTCAATCCCGAACCGCTGGCCGACTTCGTCGACGCCTTCGTCCTGGGCGACGGGGAGGAGGCCGTGGGGGAGGTCACCGAGGTGATCGCCGCCTGGCAGGCTTCGGGCGGTGGGGAACGCGCCGAGCTGCTGGCGGCGCTGGCCACGGTCCCCGGCGTCTACGTGCCGTCGTGCTACGAGGCGGTCTACCGCGACGGTCGCCTCACCGGAGTCGTGCCACGGGCGCCGGGCGTCCCCGAACGGGTGGAGAAGCGCACCATCAGCGACCTCGGGCAGTGGCCCTACCCCAAGCAGCAACTGGTACCGCTCATCGAGGTGGTCCATGACCGCCTCAATGTGGAGGTGTTCCGGGGCTGCACCCGGGGTTGCCGGTTCTGCCAGGCCGGGATGATCACCCGGCCGGTGCGCGAACGCCCCGGGGCCCAGGTGGAGCAGATGGTCCGGGAGGGTCTGGCCCGGACCGGCTACGACGAGGTGTCGCTCACGTCGCTGTCGAGCGCCGACTTCTCGGGCATCGAGGGTGCCGTGTCGTCGATCATCAACGACCCGGAGTGCTCGGGCCAGGTGTCGGTGAGCCTCCCCAGCCTGCGGGTGGACGCCTTCACCGTCGGATTGGCGGCGGAGATCCAGAAGGTCCGCCGCACCGGCCTCACCTTTGCCCCCGAGGGGGGCACCTGGCGCATGCGCCAGGTCATCAACAAGCTGATCCGCGAGGAGGACCTCTACTCGGCGGTCGACGCCGCCTTCTCCCAGGGCTGGCGGCGGGTGAAGCTGTACTTCCTCATCGGTCTTCCCACCGAGACCGATGAAGACGTGCTGGGCATCGCCCGGCTGGCCCGGACCTGCGTGGAGATCGGGCGGCGCCATCACCGGGACGTCACCGTCACGGCCTCGGTGGGCGGCTTCGTCCCGAAGCCCCAGACCCCCTTTCAGTGGTTCGGCCAGAACACGATCGAGGAGCTGCGCCGAAAGGTGGGGCTCCTCAAGGACGCGGCGCGCCGCACGCGGGGCCTCACGCTCCGGTGGCACGACCCCGAGGCGACCGCGGCCGAGGGCATGGTGAGCCGTGGGGACCGCCGCATGGGCGCGGTGGTCGAGCACGTGTGGCGGGCCGGGGGCACGTTCCAGGAATGGTCCGAGCATTTCGACATCGGCCGCTGGCAGCGCGCCCTCGAGGCTGCGGGCCTCGGTCTCGAGGAGAACGTCTACCGGCACCGCGACGAGCACGAGGTGCTGCCCTGGGACCACCTCTCGGCCGGCCTGCACCGCGACTTCCTGTGGCAGGACTTCCAGGAGGCCCTGGCCGAGCACGGGCTGGAGGACTGCCGCTGGACACCGTGCTACGACTGCGGGGTCTGCACGGGGCTCGGCGTGGAGCACATGGTGGCCTCGGCCGTCCCTCCGGCGGGGGGGAGCCAGGGAACGGGACAGGACCTGGGCACGGGCGGCTCGGTGCCGGTCCGGTTCCTCGAGTCCCCGGTCCCCGTGACCGGTGGCGTGCGGGCGGGCAACGACACAGCCGCGGTCGTGACAGCGCCGGCACCCGGCGCCGACGTGGCCGTCGTCGGGGCGGGGCCGGGATGATGACGCTCCGGGCCCGGTTCACCAAGCTCGGCCGGGTGCGCTGGACGAGCCATCGCGATGTGGCCCGCATGTGGGAGCGGGCGCTGCGCCGGGCCCGGGTGCCGGTGGCCTACACCGCCGGGTTCTCGCCCCGACCCCGGCTCAGCTTCGGACTGGCCCTGCCCACGGGGTGCGAGTCGCTGGCCGAGTACGTGGACGTCGCCCTGGCCGAGGCGCTGGCACCGGCAGACCTGGCCACGCTCCTGGTGGGTCTGTTCCCCGAGGGTGTCGACGTCGCCGCGGTCGCGGCCGTCGAGCCGGGTGGGCCCTCGCTGCAGGAGGAAGTGTCGTCGTGCTCGTGGGAGATCGAGGTGCCGGGTATGACCCCCGACGCCCTGGCAGAGGCGATCGGGCGCGTGCTCGACGCCGATGCACTCCCGCTCCGGCGCGAGCGCAAGGGACGTGACGTGGTCGACGACCTGCGTCCCTCCGTGCTGGCGCTGTCGTGTTGCCGCGCCGACGGCGCGGGTGTCCAGCTCTGTGCCGAGCTCGCCACCCGGCCCCGGGGCGTCCGTCCTTCCGAGCTCGCCCGGGTCATGGGCGTCGAGCTCGGGCTTGCCCGTAGAACCTGTCAATGGATCGAGCGCGACGGCTCCCGCCGGGAGCCGCTCCTCGCGGACCTGCACGGTCCCGCCGCTGCATGGGAGCGCGCCTCGTGAGAAGTACGAGAAGGGATCTCCATGTCCGATACGACTGCCGGGCCACCGGCGGCCGAGCCGAGCGGCTCGCCGTCGGTTCCCGCATCAACGCACACCGGGGCGACGAGCGCCCCGAACGGGGCGGAAGCTCCGTCGTCGCCTCCCCCCGCACCGTCGGGTGGCGACCTCGACAGCGCCGCCGGCGAGGTCACCGGCTCCGGCCCAGCGCCTGAGGGGTCGGCGCCGTCGAGCGGTGCGCCCCGCCGGCGACGGCGCCGACCCGCCGCGTCGCGCCCGGGGACGGGCGCCGACGCAGAACCCGACGCCAGCGCCAACGGCGTCGACGGTGCAACCGGCGACGCGGCCGAGCGCCCCGACGACGGGGGCGAGGTCACGGCGGCTGCCGGGCCCGAGGTGTCGGCGGAGGCCGGGCCCGAGGTCACGGCGACGGACGTCGAGCCCGACGACCCGACGCCCCTGACGGGCGCAGGCGCTCCCCGGAACGCCGCGTCCCGTCCGAAGATCGGCGACACCAGGCCGGCACGCGTTCCCCCCGGGCCGGCACCGGCGGCAAAGGCGACACCCGCCCCCCGGACGAGAGCGTCGGCGGCCAAGGCGCCCGCGGTGGCGAAGGCCCCCGCCGGGGCGGCCAAGGCGCCGACCCGGACCCCGCCGCCCCCGGCACCGGTGCCGGTGGTGGTGCCCTCGGGCGAGCTGCCCGAGCCCGGCGACGACTCGCCCACCGGGGGGAAATCGCGTCGCCGCAGCGGGCGCGAGCGCCGGGGCCGGCCGGTGGGCCGCTACATGATGTGCGTCCACGTCCGCCCGCACGCCACCCAGATCGCCGTGCTCGAGGGTCGGACCCTGGTCGAGCACTACGTGTCGCGTGCCTCCGACGACGCCACCCAGATCGACGGCAACGTCTACCGCGGCCGTGTCCAGAACGTGTTGCCCGGCATGGAGGCGGCCTTCATCGACATCAGCACCCCGAAGAACGCCGTGCTGTACCGGGGCGACGTCCGCTACGACCGTGACGACATCGAAACGGCGCAACGTTCCTCGCCGAGGATCGAGGAGATGCTCAAGCCCGGCCAGGTCATCCTGTGCCAGGTCACGAAGAACCCGATCGGCGCCAAGGGCGCCCGCCTCACCCAGGAGGTCTCGCTCCCCGGGCGCTTCGTGGTGATGGTCCCCAACTCCACCGCATTCGGCATCTCCAAGCGTCTCGACGACAACGAGCGCAAGCGGCTGCGTCGCATCGTGGACGAGGTCCGGCCCCCGGGCCACGGCCTCATCGTCCGCACCGCGGCCGAGGGGGCGAGCCAGGACGAGCTTCGTCACGACGTGGACCGCCTGGTGGCCCAGTGGGCCGCCATCGAGGCCGAGGCGAGGCGCTCGAACGCGCCGGGCCTGCTCTACCGCGAGCCCGACCTGGCGGTGCGGATCGTGCGCGAGGAGTTCAACCGCGAGTACCGCGGCGTCGCCATCGACGACGAGGAGCTCTTCGCCCAGGTGCGCGACTACGTGGGTCAGGTGAACCCCGAGCTGCTCGACCGGGTCGAGTACTACGACCCGGTGGCCGAGAACCTGCCGGTGTTCGAGCGGTTCCACGTCCACGAGCAGCTCCACAAGGCGCTCGACCGCAAGGTGTGGCTGCCGTCGGGTGGCTCGCTCATCATCGAGCGGACCGAGGCGCTCACCGTGATCGACGTCAACACCGGCAAGAACGTGGGGACGTCGAACCTCGAGGAGACCGTCTACCGCAACAACCTCGAGGCCGCCGAGGAGATCGCCCGGCAGCTCCGCCTGCGCGACATCGGGGGGATCATCGTGATCGACTTCATCGACATGGAGATCCGGGAGAACCGGGACCGGGTGGGCGCCGCCCTGCGCTCCGCCCTGGCCCGCGACAAGACCCGGACCCAGGTGTTCGACATCTCGGAGCTGGGGCTGGTGGAGATGACCCGGAAGCGGGTCTCCGAGGGCCTCGTGGAGTCCCTGTCCACCACCTGCACGGTGTGCGGCGGGCGCGGGATCGTGCTCGACGACAGCCTGCTGTAGGATCGGCGGGCTATGTACGCAGTGATCCGCAGTGGTGGCAAGCAGGAGCGCGTGGCCGAGGGCCAGCAGGTCCGCCTGGAGCTCCTCGGCGTGCCCGAGGGCAGCGAGGTGGAGCTGGATCCCGTCCTGGTGGTGGACGACGAGCGTGTCTTCGCCACTCCCGCCGAGCTGGCCGGCGCCGTGGTGGCGGCCCGGGTGGTGGGAGGGGAGCTGGGTCCGAAGATCCGGGGCTTCACCTACCAGGCCAAAGCCCGTCGCCGACGCCGGTGGGGGCACCGCCAGCGCTACGCCACCGTCGAGATCACGTCGATCACCGTCCCCACGGGCACCTGAGGCCCGCGCCCACGAGGAGGATCAGGTGTCCAAGACCAAAGGCGGCGGCTCCACGCGCAACGGCCGGGACTCGACGTCCAAGCGCCTCGGGGTGAAGGCGTACGCAGGCACGACCGTGCCGGCCGGGGCCATCATCCTCCGCCAGCGCGGCACGAAGTTCCACCCGGGCGAGAACGTGGGCCGCGGTGGCGACGACACGCTGTTCGCCACGGCCGAGGGCGTGGTGAGCTTCGGCACCCGCAAGGGCAGACGCCTCGTCAGCGTGCGCGTCGAGTCCTGACCTCCGCCGCACCCGCTCTCCTCCCGACCGCGCTCCCGACCGCAGCTCCGGCACCGGTCCCCGGCGCGGCCGCATCTCCGCCGCCCGTGTCCGGTGCGGTCGGTGCCCCGGGACCCCTCCCGTGCCGTGGCCGTCCTCGTCCGGGGGCGGTCACCGGGTCCTGACGGGCGGGGGCCAAGCCGACCGGCCCTTGGGGTCCGAGGGCCAAGCCGACCGGCCCCCGGGGTCCGAGGGCCAAGCCGACCGGCCCCCGGGGTCCGGGGGCCCGCACCGTAGGATCGAGGCTGTGCCAGGGTTCGTCGACGAGGCCCAAGTCCACGTGAAGGGGGGCGACGGGGGAGCCGGCGCGGTGTCGTTCCGCCGCGAGGCGCACGTGTCGCGCGGCGGCCCCGACGGCGGAGACGGGGGCAACGGCGGAGACGTCTGGCTCGTGGCCTCGCCCAACCAGGCCTCGCTGCTGGGCTTTCGCGACCATCCGCACCGGCGTGCGGGCGACGGTCGCCACGGACAGGGCAAGCGACGCCACGGCGCACGCGGGCCGGCGTTGGACGTCCCCGTGCCCGTGGGCACGATGGTGCGCGCCCCGGACGGCACCGTGCTCGCCGACCTGGCGGCGGCGGGCGACCGCTGGCAGGCGGCCGGCGGCGGGCGGGGCGGGCGGGGCAACGCCCGCTTCCTCTCCAACAGTCGCCGGGCACCTGCCTTCGCCGAGCAGGGCGAGGCGGGGGAGGAGCGCTGGCTGGACATCGAGCTCAAGCTGCTGGCCGACGTGGCCCTGGTGGGCATGCCGAACGCGGGAAAGAGCACCCTCATCGCCCGTATCTCGGCCGCACGGCCCAAGATCGCCGACTACCCCTTCACCACGCTGGAGCCCCACCTCGGGGTGGTGACGGTGGGCAGGCCGGGGGACGACACCGAGTTCGTGGTCGCCGACGTGCCCGGACTGGTGGAGGGGGCGGCGGACGGCCGGGGCCTCGGGCACCGGTTCCTGCGCCACACCGAGCGGGCCCGGGTGCTCGTGCTCCTGCTCGACCTGGCCGCCACCGACGGGCGTTCCCCGCAGGACCAGGAGCGGATCCTGCTCCGGGAGCTCGAACGGTACCGCCCCGAGCTCCTCGAGCGCCCCCGGGTGGTGGTGGGGTCCAAGGCCGACGTCGCCCCCGCCGATACCGGTGGTCCCGCCCTTCGGATCTCCGGCGTCACGGGCGCGGGGACGGTCGAGCTCGTCGGCCGCCTGGCCGGCCTGGTCACCGCGGCCCGGGCCGCCGAGGCGTCCCCGGGCTCGATGGTGGTCGTGCACCGCCCGGCCAGCGACGACATCGAGGTCGCCCGGGCCGACGACGGGTCGTTCGTGGTGCTCGGCCGTCCCGCCCTCCGGGCGGTGGCGCTGTCGGACCTCACCGACGACGGCGCCGTGGACTACGTGCAGCACCGCCTGCGCCGGCTGGGGGTGGAGCGGGCCCTGGTGCGTGCGGGCGTGCGGGACGGCGACGTGGTCCACCTGGGCCCGCTCAGCTTCACCTACCAGCGCGACGAGGGGGTCGAGGCCGCCCTGCCGGGGCGCGACACCGGTCCGGACCGGCCCCGCCGACGGCGGCGAGAGGGCGGTGGCCGGTGACCGGCCCGGACACCTCCGGGCGGGTGGCGGCCCGCACCGTGGTGGCCAAGATCGGGTCGTCCTCTCTCACCGGTGCCGACGGAGGGGTCGACGCCGAGGCCGTGGGGCGCCTGTGCGACCAGGTTGCCGTGCTGCACGGCCTGGGCCACAGCGTCGTGCTCGTGAGCTCGGGGGCCATCGCCGCCGGATGCTCGGCCCTCGGGGGAGGCGAGCGCCCCACCGACCCCGCCACGCTCCAGGCGGTGTCGGCCATCGGCCAGCCCCGCCTCATGCGCGTGTACGACGACGCCCTCGCCCGCCACGGGCTCGTGGTGGGGCAGGTGCTGTTGGCGCCGCTCGACTTCATCCACCGCCAGCAGTACCTCCACGCCCGCCAGACGTTGTCCCGCCTGCTCGAACTGGGCGTGGTGCCGGTGGTGAACGAAAACGACGCCACCTCCGACGACGAGATCCGCTTCGGTGACAACGACCGCCTGGCCGCCCTGGTGGCCCATCTGGTGGCGGCCGACCTGCTCGTGCTCCTCACCGACACCGCCGGGCTGCTCACGGCGGATCCCCGTACCACCGCCGAGGCCTCGCTCATCGAGGAGGTGGTCGAGGTGGACCACGAGCTCGAGGCGATGGCCGGGGGGGCGGGGACGGACGTGGGCAGCGGCGGCATGGCCTCCAAGCTCGCCGCGGCCAAGATCGCGGCCTGGTCGGGGGTGGAGACGGTGATCGCCGACGCCGCCCGGCCCGGCGTGATCGGGGCCGCCGTGGCAGGGGAGCCCGGGGTGGGAACGGTGTTCCGTCCCCGGGGGCGCCGACTGCCGGCCCGCAAGCTGTGGATCGCCTTCGCGGTGGCGGCGGCGGGCACCCTGGTGGTGGACGAGGGGGCCCGCGCCGCCCTGATGGAGCGAGAGGCGTCGCTCCTGCCGGCCGGGGTGGTGTCGGTGTCGGGCCGCTTCGACGCCGACGATGCGGTGGAGATCGCCGGGCCCGACGGTGTGGTGTTCGCCAAGGGGCTCGCCCGTCATCCCGCCGATCGTGTGGCGTCGTGGGCGGGACGACGTTCCTCGGAGCTGCCCGACGGCGCCTCGCACGAGGTCGTGCACCGCGACGACCTCGTGGTCCTCGTCTGATCGCCGGCTCCGCTGGCCGGGACGGTCACGGCGCAGGGGTACCCTGGGGCATGGCACGGGCGCACCTCGTCGAGCTCGGCCGTCGGGCGCGCTCGGCGGCCCGCACGCTCGCCGTGGCCGGCACGGCGCCGAAGGACGCCGCCCTCGGGGCCGCTGCCGATCTCCTCGAGGCCCGCCTCCCCGAGCTGCTCGCCCAGAATGCCGCCGACGTGGCGCGCGGCGCCGACGAGGGTCTCACCGAGGCCCAGGTGGACCGCCTCCGCCTGGACGACGACCGGGTGACGGCCATGGCCGAGGGCCTGCGCCAGGTGGCGGGGCTTCCCGATCCGGTGGGCGAGGTGGTCGAGGGGTGGGTGCGTCCCAACGGCCTCCGGGTGGAGCGCGTGCGCGTCCCGCTGGGTGTGGTGGGCGTCATCTACGAGAACCGGCCCAACGTCACCAGCGATGCCGCCGCCCTGTGCCTCAAGGCCGGGAACGCCGTCATGCTCCGGGGCTCGTCCAGCGCCCTGCGCTCCAACCTGGCCGTGGTGGCGTGCCTGCGCGACGCCCTGGTCAAGGCGGGACTCCCCGAGGACGCCGTGGTCCTGGTGGAGGACACCAGCCGGGAGACAGCGGTGGAATTCATGCAGCTCGACGGGCTGATCGACTGCCTGATCCCCCGGGGCGGGCACTCGCTCATCGCCTCGGTCCGCGAGCACGCCACCGTCCCGTGCGTGATCGACGGTGACGGGAACTGCCACGTGTACGTCGACGCCACCGCCGACCTCGACATGGCGCTGGCCATCGTGGTGAACGCCAAGACGAGCCGGCCCGGGGTGTGCAACGCGGCGGAGTCGCTCCTCGTCCACGAGGCGGTGGCGCCCGTGTTCCTGCCCCGGGCCCACCAGGCGCTCGCCGGCGTGGAGCTGCGCGGCGACGAGCGGAGTCGCCGGATCGTGCCCGACATGAGCCCGGCGTCGGACGAGGACTACGCCACCGAGTTCCTGGCGCCCGTCCTGTCGGTGGCCGTGGTGGCCGATCTCGATGCCGCCATCGACCACATCGCCCGCTTCGGGACGGGGCACACCGAGGCCATCGTCACCCGGGACCTGGTGGCGGCCGAGCGATTCTGCCGCGAGGTCGACGCCGCCGCCGTGGTGGTGAACGCCTCCACCCGGTTCGTCGACGGAGGGGAGCTCGGCCTGGGGGCGGAGATCGGCATCTCGACCCAGAAGCTCCACGCCCGCGGCCCCATGGGCCTGCGCGAGCTCACGTGCGTGAAGTACGTGGTCCACGGCGACGGGCAGGTGCGCCGGTGAGCGCGCCCGGTGCACAGGGGGCCGAGGAAGAGGCGCACCGTCGCGACGTGCCGGGTCCCCTCGGGTTCCCCGACCCCGGGCCTCCGCTCTTCGCCTCGGTGGCCGACGTGCGCCAGCGTCTGGCGGACGTCGGCTACCTGGCCGACGACGGCATCGCCGGGGTCGTCCACCTGGCCGACCGCCTGGCCAAGCCGGTCCTGGTGGAGGGTCCGGCCGGCACCGGAAAGACCGAGCTGGCCAAATCCGTGGCCCGGGTGACCGGGGCGCGCCTCATCCGCCTGCAGTGCTACGAGGGCCTCGACGAGTCCAAGGCCCTCTACGAGTGGAATTACAAGAAGCAGCTCCTGCGCATCCAGGCCCAACGGGTGGTGGAAGAGGACGACGGCGCGCCCGGCCGCCAAGCACCGGGGACGGCCGGCGGCGGGCGACCGGAGCCAGGATCGTGGCGCGACCTCGAGGAAGACATCTTCTCCGAGGAGTTCCTCCTGGCGCGGCCCCTGCTCGAGGCCATCCGCTCCACCGAGCCCGTGGTGCTGCTCGTGGACGAGGTCGACCGGGTCGAGCTCGAGACCGAGGCCCTGCTGCTCGAGGTGTTGTCGGAGTACCAGGTCTCCATCCCCGAGCTGGGCACGGTGCGGGCCGAGCAGATCCCCCTCGTCTTCCTGACGTCGAACAACACGCGCGAGCTCTCCGAGGCGCTCAAGCGCCGCTGCCTGTACCTGCACCTCGACTACCCGTCGCTCGAACGCGAGCGCGACATCGTGCTCGCCCGGGTCCCGGGCGTCAGCGAGGAGCTGGCCGACCAGGTGGCGCGCATCGTCCGCTCGCTGCGCACGCTGGAGCTGAAGAAGTACCCGTCGGTATCGGAGACCCTCGACTGGGCCCGGACCCTCGTGGTGCTCGGCGTGGAGTCGATCGACGCAGAGCAGGCCCGGGCGACGCTGCACGTGCTGCTCAAGTACCGCAGCGACCTCGAGCGGGCGGCCAAGGAGCTGGCTGTCGCCGGGGAGGACCGGACCTGAGGGCGACGTCGTGCTGGACGTCCTGACCGGGTTCGTCGGGGAGCTGCGCGCCGCCGGGCTTCCGGTGTCGCTCACCGAGTCCATCGACGCCGCCGAGGCGGTCCACCACATCCCCCTCGAGGACCGCCAGGCGCTCAAGTACGCACTGGCTGCGACGCTCGTCAAGTCCTCTGCCCACTGGAAGGCGTTCGAGACCGCCTTCGAGGTCTACTTCTCCATGCGTGGCCCCCAGTACGACATCGACGGGGCCGACGCCCCCGGTGCGCCGGGCGGCGAGACAGGCGAAGGCACCGGTGACGCCGGTGCTCAGGGACGCGGCGGCGGGGGGGAGGGGCTGTCGCCCGAGGAGCTGGCCGAAATGCTCTTCCGGGCCGTGCTCGCGGCCAACGACGCCCAGGTGGGCGCGCTCGCCCGCCAGGCCGTCACCCGCTACGCGGGCATGGAGCCCGGCCGTCCCGTGGGCGGGACCTATTACCTCTACCGGACGCTGCGCAACCTCGACCTCGACCGGCTCCTCGAGCGCCTCATGCACACGGTCCGGGCCGACGCGCCCGAGGGGGTCCTGACGCCGCTCGAAGAGCGCCTGGCGCGTGACGAGTTCCAGGCCCGCCTGGGCCGCCTGCGGCGGGAGCTCGAGGACGAGATCCGTCGCCGCCTGGTCGCCGATCGCGGCACCGAGGCCCTGGCCCGGTCGTTGCGCACGCCGCTGCCCGAAGAGATCGACTTCATGCACGCCACCCGCGACGAGCTGGCCTCGCTTCGGCGCGCCATCCACCCGCTCACCCGCAAGCTGGCCGTCCGTTTGGCCCGCAAGCGGCGCCACGGCCGCAAGGGACCCCTCGACTTCCGCTCCACCGTGCGCCATTCGCTGTCCACGGGCGGGGTGCCGGTGGACCCGAAGTTCCGCTACCCGCGCCCGGCGAAGCCGGAGATCATCGTGATCGCCGACATCTCGGGTTCGGTGGCGGCCTTCGCCCGCTTCACCCTGCACCTCGTGCACGCCATCAGCTCCCAGTTCTCCAAGGTGCGCAGCTTCGCCTTCATCGACGGCATCGACGAGGTGACGCGGTTCTTCGAGGGCGTCGAGGACGTGACGGAGGCCGTGCACCGCATCAACACCGAGGCGGACGTGGTGTGGGTGGACGGCCACTCCGACTACGGCCATGCCCTCACGGCGTTCTGGGACCGCTGGGGCGAGGAGATCACGCCCCGGGCGAGCGTCCTCCTGCTCGGCGACGCCCGGAACAACTACCACGCCTCGCAGGCGTGGGTCGTCCAGGAGATCCGCCACCGGGCGCGTCACGTCTACTGGCTCAACCCCGAGCCCCGCGCCTACTGGGGAACAGGGGACTCGATCGTGGGCGAGTACGGCGTGCACTGCGACGATGTGTTCGAATGCCGGAACCTGCGCCAGCTCGAGTGCTTCGTGGCGGAGCTCGAGTGAGCGCCGCAGTCGCGCCGCGGGGCATGCGCACCGTGGGGGCGCCCGACGGGCCGCGCACGCACATCGTCCTCGTTCGCCACGGCGAGGCTGCCTGCAACGTGGGTGGGGTGGTGGGCGGCCGTCGGGGCTGCACCGGCCTCACCCCCGACGGGCGCCGGCAGGCCACCGCCCTCGGCGTCCGGCTGGTCGAGACGGGCGAGCTCGCCGGAGCCGCCGCCGTGTACGCCAGCGTGTTGCCCCGTGCCCTCGAAACGGCCGCGCTGGCCTCCCCGGGGATCGGAGGCGCCATGGCGGCGGTCGCCGACTGCGAGCTGTGCGAGCTGCACCCCGGGGAGGCCGACGGTCTGACGTGGGACGAGTTCCGGCGGCGCTACGGCGAACCGGACTTCGACGTCGACCCCGACACCCCCGTGGCGCCGGGCGGGGAGAGCTGGACGTCGTTCGTCGCTCGCGCCTCGACCGCCTTGTCGCGCCTGGCCCACACCCATCGCGGTCAGCTCGTGGTGGTGGTGTGCCATGCCGGCGTGGTCGAGGCCTCGATGCTGGCCTTCCTGCCGGTGGCGCCGGGCCGGCGCCGACTCGGACTGCCGACCGAGCACACGTCGCTCACCGAATGGGAGGTGGCAGGCGACGTCTGGCGTCTGGTGCGTTACAACGACGCCGCCCACCTGCGATCCCTGGCCGGCTAACAGGCGTAGTCGCCGTCGAGGCTCTGTCCGTTCGCCTGGTTGGTGTACTGGGTGATCCAGACGCCGCCCGTCGGCAGTTCGTCGCCGTTGGAGGCCGCGTACGACACGGCGTTCTGGCAATTGGACTGGGGAGTGTCGGTGTACCAGGCGATCCACAGGGGAACGGGCGGCTGGTACGTGCCGGCGATGGCGTTCCACGTGAGCGGGCTCGTGTAGATACCCACGTTGTTGATGCCGAGGCCGCGCAGGGCGTCGATGGCCCCGGCCACGACCTGGTCGTTCTCCGCCGTGGTCGAAGACCAGTTGGCCGGTTCGATGTCGAGCCACCATGTCACGAGGACGGCCACGCCCTGGGACTGCGCGTACTGATAGGCGTAGGTCCCCGCCTCGTACCCCCAGTTGCAGGCGGCGTCGCCGTTGCACCCCGGCTGCTCGACACCGTCGGTGCCGTAGGTCATGTAGATGTAGAGGTTGAGGCCGGCGCCCGCCCATGTCGCCTCCTGGGCCAGGCACTGGTTGGGGAAGCCGTTGGCCTGCCCCGTGACCTCGACGACGCCAACGGTGTGTCCGGACGGAAGAGTGTCGTTGCAGGTCGGTGCGTTGTCCTGGAACGTCGACACGTCGTACCCGTAGCTTCCCGAGGGGTAGGCGCCGTTGGCCGCCACCCCGGTGCCGGGGCCGTCGGCGATGCCCACCACGGGCTCGGAGATGTGCTGGGGCGCCGATCCGAAGTAGCCGGCGTCGCCGAAGGCCGTCACGGCTCCGTTGCTGTCGGTCATCCAGTACCCGCCGGGGTCGGCGGCGGCCACGCTCACGAGCGGGTGGGTGAGTGCATGGCCACCCAACGACCCGAAGTAGCCGGCGTCGCCGAAGGCGAAGACCCCGCCGTCGGACGCCATCATCCAGTAGCCGCCGCCGTCGGGCGCGGTCGCGCTCACCACGGGCTGGGCCAGCGTCGTCCCGCCCATCGACCCCCGGAAGGGGGCGTCGCCGAAGGCGAACACCCCGCCGTCGGAGGCGAAGAGCCAGTAGCCGAGGCCGTCGGGCGTGGCCACCAGGGCGACCACGGGGGCGGCGAGCTTGGTGCTCCCCATCGATCCGAAGAACGGGGCGTCGAAGGCGAACACCCCGCCGTCGGATGCGACCGTCCAGTAGCCGCCGGTGGCGGGGTCGGCCGCGATCCCCACCATGGGGCGGTTCAGCTTGGTCGCGCCCATCGAACCGTGGAACTGGGCACTGCCGAAGGCGAAGATCCCGCCGTCGGAGGCGACCGTCCAGTACCCCTTGCCGTCCGCCCCCGACAGTCCCTCGGTGGGGGCGATGCCGACCATGGGGGCGTTGAGCGGGTGGCCGCCCATCGACCCGTCGAAGTGCAGGCCGCCGAAGGCGAACACCCCGCCGTCGGAGGCCACGGTCCAGTAGGCCGGGACGCCGGTGCTCGCCGTCGTGGCGGCGTGGGGCACCGGCCGGGGGGTGTCCCCGGTCGCGGCGCGCGGCGCCGTCACCGCCAGGCACAACGCCACGATGACGAAGGTGCCGAGGAGGTGGCCCAGGCGCGGGAAGAATTGTGCGGTACGGGGCATGAGATGCTGCGATCCTTGCTGCGCGAGCGTCGGGGGCACTCGGGGCGGCACCGTCACCGTGGTGCGGGCGCCTCCCTGCCATTCTTCCGAAGCCGCCGCCGCGAAGCAATCATCTGGTGCAGCACCGGTGCCCACCTGCACCGATGTCTGTCAGGCGCGCAGGAGTTCGGCCACCCGGAAGGCCAGGTCGATCGATTGGCGGGCGTTCAGGCGCGGGTCGCAGGCCGTGGTGTAGCGCTCGTGCAGCTGGCCCTCGAGGATGTCACCGAATCCGCCCAGGCATTCGGTGACATCGTCCCCGGTGAGCTCGAGGTGCACGCCGCCGGGCCACGTCCCGACGCGCCGGTGGGCGCGGAAGAAACCCTTCACCTCGGCGAGGATGTCGTCGAAACGTCGCGTCTTGCGCCCGCCGTCGCTGGCGAAGGTGTTGCCGTGCATCGGATCGCATGCCCACACCACGGGGTGCCCGCTGAGGCGCACGGCTTCGAGCAACGGCGGCAGGGCGTCTTCGATGGCCCCCGCCCCCATGCGGGAGATGAGCGTGAGCCGTCCCGGGGTCCGATCGGGGTCGAGGCGCTCGCACAACGCCACCACCTCGTCCGGTGTGGTGGTGGCGCCGATCTTGCACCCGAGCGGGTTGTGGATCCCTGCCAGGAAGTCCACATGCGCTCCGTCGAGCTGCTTCGTGCGCTCGCCCACCCAGAGCATGTGCGCCGAGCAGTCGTACCAGTCGCCGGTGAGCGAGTCCATGCGGGTGAGCGCCTCCTCGTAGCCGAGGATCAACGCATCGTGGCTGGTGTAGAAGTCGACCTGGTGCAGGGACTGCTCTCCCACCAGGTCGATGCCGCAGGCCGCCATGAACCGCAGGGCGCGGTCGATCTCGGCGGCGATCTGCTCGTAACGACGACCCTCCTCGCTCGACGCCACGAACTGCTGGTTCCACAGGTGCACCTGCGACAGGTCGGCGAACCCGCCTTTGGTGAAGGCGCGCACCAGATTGAGCGTCGACGCCGCCTGGTGGTACGCGGCGATCAGCCGGTGGGGGTCGGGCACCCGGGCGGCGGCGTCGGGGGCGTCGTCGTTCACCATGTGGCCGCGGAAGGCGTCGAGCACGAGGTCGCCGATCCGCTCCGTGGGCGACGAACGCGGCTTGGCGAACTGCCCGGCGATCCTGCCCACCTTGACCACCGGCACGCCCGCCCCGTAGGTGAGGACGATCGCCATCTGGAGGATGACGCGCAACTTGTCCCGGATGGCGTCGGCGGAGAATTCGGCGAAGGTCTCGGCGCAGTCACCGGCCTGGAGGAGAAAGGCCCGGCCTTCGGCCACCTGCGCCAGCGACGCCGTGAGGTGGCGAGCCTCGCCCGCGAACACGAGCGGCGGCAGGCCGGCGAGCTCCTTCAGGACCCGGTCGAGCTCGTCGTCGTCGGGCCACACCGGCTGCTGGGCGGCCGGGCGCAAGCGCCATTGTTGGGGGCTCCAGGCGACGCCGGTCATGGCGTACAGCGTAAATGGTCGGCGCCTACGCTCGGGATATGCGGCAGCTCGCCCGGCAGGGGAATGGGCACGCCCCGGGTTCCGGGGCACGGACGGGGATCTTCGGGGGCACCTTCGACCCCGTGCACGTGGGCCACCTGGTGGCGGCCACGTGGGCACGCGAGGCCCTCGACCTGGACCGGGTGCTGATGGTGGTGGCCAACGTGCCGTGGCAGAAGGCCGGATCCCGGCCCGTGACGCCGGCCGAGGACCGCTTCCGGATGGTGGAGGCGGCGGTCGAGGGTGTTCCCGGCCTGGAGGCCAGCCGCGTGGAGATCGACAGGGGAGGTCCGAGCTACACCGTCGACACGGTGGCCGACCTGGTGGCGGCGGCGCCGGACGCGGTCCCGTACGTGATCGTCGGTGCCGATGTCGCCGCCGACCTCGGCTCGTGGCGGCGCGTGGACGAGATCCGCCGGGCAGCCACCCTGGTGGTGGTGGACCGGGGCGGCGTGGCCCCGGGTCAGGACCCCCCCGGCTGGCGGGTCGAGCGGGTCCGCATCCCGGCCCTCGACATCTCGAGCAGCGAGTTGCGGCAACGCCTGGCCGAGGGGCGGTCGGTGGATTTCCTGGTCCCCCCGGCGGCCATCGGTTGCATTCGGCGCCTGGATCTGTACGCTGACTCCAGATGACCAGTCCAGCCGGCGCCCCAGCCACTGTGTGTCCCGTGGCGCCCACGGCGGGTCGATCGAGGTGATCGTGGCGGTTTCCGCCGCATGACGCCCTCCGCCGACCGGGAGTCGGCGGACGATGGGCGCGACGACGTGCCGGAGGCCGCGCTGGTCGCGGCGCGGGCCGCCGACGCCAAGCTGGGCCAGGACACCGTGGTGCTCGGGATGCGGGACCTGCTGGTCGTGACCGACGCCTTCGTCGTCACGAGCGGCGCCAACAGCCGCCAGGTCCGCACCATCGTCGAGGAGGTCGAGCGCCGGGTCAAGGAGTCCACCGGGCGCTCCCCGTGGGCGGTCGAAGGACTGCGCGACCTCACCTGGGTGCTCATGGACTACGGCGACTTCCTCGTCCACGTGTTCTCGGCCGAGGCCCGTGCCTACTACGACCTGGAGCGGCTGTGGGGCGACGCACCACGTCTCGCGGTGACCGGCTCCACCTCGCACGGGTCCGGCGACGACTGAGGGGCGGGCCTACCCGGTCGGAGACGGGGCATAGGGCCCGAACTGCGACGTGCCCGCCACCGGGACCTGGGCTCCGCTCGCCACCGGCACCTCGACGGGCAGGCCCGACAGCTCGAACGTGACCCCCGTCACGCCCGGCAGGGTGCACACCGTGAACACGATCTGCGCCACCGCCTGGATCTGGGGCGGCCCCACGAGCTGCCCGAAGGTCCCGCCGAGGTTGACCGTGGCGATGTGCCCGTCGATGTTGGCGCCGAGAATCGTCGTCTGCTGCGACAGCGCCGTCTGCAGCCCGGAGGCGGCTTCGACATCGGTCGGCCCGAACACGAGGGCGCCCAGCACCGATGCCAGGTCGGGAGCGGAGACCGGCACGTCGCGGGCCACCGCCACCAGGTGTCCGGCCGGTCCGATCAAGAAGATCTGCACCGGCACGCCGACGGGGGAGGGCGCCGTCGTCGACGTGGTGGGGGGCGGAACGGGGTCGAGCAGACCGAAGGGGATCCCGTTGCGCGCCAGTGCGGTGGGCCGGGCGTCGACCGGCACGCCGCAGGCCCCGAGGCCCAGGGCGGCCAGGACCAGGACGGCCAGGACCGTTGCCCGCCGCCGTCTCACGGCGCCTGGCCCCCGGGCGCCGACGTGTCGACACCGGACGGCACGCCCCCGATGGCGGCCTGGTCGGCCTGGTCTGCGTCTTCGGCTTCGTCGGCCTCGTCGGCTTCATGGGCACGAGGGTCGGCGACCGGCAGCTCCACCACGAACCGGTTCTCGCCGCCGGCTCCGGTCTCGACCCACACCCGGCCGCCGTGCAGCCGCACGTGCTCGGCCACCAGGGAGAGCCCGAGGCCGGTACCGGTGGAGGCACCGCGTTGGCCCGCTGCCTGGCCGCGGTAGAAGCGCTCGAAGATCCGGTCGCGCTCGCCCGGGGACACGCCCGGTCCCCGGTCCGCCACCACCAGGCGGACCACGCCCGGCCCGGGTTCCACCGACAGCCGGGTGACACCCCCGGCGTGGTGGTCGGCGTTCGCCACCAGGTTGGTCACCACCCGCTCGATGCGGCGCTTGTCCACCGTCAGGCGGACGCCCACCAGCGTGGGGTCCACGTCCACCGGCACGGCTGCCGCCCCGCCGGCCACCGCCGCGTGGCGGGCCAGCTCTCCCACCTCCACTTCGTCGAGCAACAACTCGGCCGAGCCTGTGTCCATGCGACTGATCTCGAGGAGATCGCCCACCATGCGCTGGAAGCGGCGCAGCTCGGCGCTGAGCAGGTCGAGGGCGTGGCGACTGCGGTCGGGCAACTCGTCACGGTGCGACTCGAGGACCCCGAGCGCCGTCGCCAGGGTGGTCAGCGGGGATCGCAGCTCGTGGCTGACGTCGGACGTGAACCGCACCTCGTGGTTGATCCGTTCCTGCAGCGCCTCGGTCATCCGGTTGAAGGAGTCGGCCAGGGCCGACAGCTCGGGGTCGCCGGCGGCGAGGAGCCGGGTGTCGAGACTGCCACCGGCCACCGTCTCGGCCGCCTTCGACACCTGGGCGAGCGGGCGCAACGCACGTCCGCTCGCCCACCGGCCGATGACGGCGCCCGCCGCCGTCGTCACCAGGGCGGCGCCGGCGAGGGCCAGCGCCAGGATGCGCAGGGTCCGGCTGGGGTCCTCCAGGGAGAACACCTCGAAGTACGAGGCGTCGACGCTCGGGATGGGGAGTCCCACGACCATCTCGGGCGTGTTGCCGAGGGCGAAGCGCTGCATGGCGGGGGCTCCCGACAGGACGAGGGAGCGCAACCCGACCGGGATGGCGTCCTTGCTCACGGTCAGGGACGTGGCGTACCACTGGTCGCGCAGCTCGAGCACCGACGTCGAGCCGGCCACGGTGTCGAGCGAAGACAGCAGCTGGGGGATGTCGGGGTTCACCTCGCGCAGCGAGGAACGGGCCAACGAGGCGTTGACGTAGGCCTGGCGCAGAATGGCGGTCTGGCGCTCGTTCAGGATGAACTGGCGGGCCGTGAAGTACGTGAGCCCGGCCATGGTGGCCGACAACGCCAGGGCACCCAGGCCGAAGGTCACCGTGACCCGTGACCGGAGTCCCAGACGGCTGCGCCGCCGGCCGGGACCGGCCGCCCCGCCGCCGGCGCGGTCGTGTCGGGGCGGGTGCCGGGCGCGCACGTCGGACCTCTACGGCGCGAGCTTGTAGCCCATCCCCCGCACGGTGAGGATGTGGCGGGGGAGGGCCGGATCGGCCTCGATCTTGGTGCGCAGCCGACGGATGTGGACGTCGACGAGCCTGCCGTCACCGAAGTAGTCGTAACCCCACACGCGGTCGAGCAGCTGCTCGCGGCTCAGCACCTTGCCGGGGTTGGCGGCCAGCTCGCTCAGGAGCCGGAACTCCGTGCGGGTGCAGTGCACCTCGTCGCCGCCGCGCCGCACCGTGCCCTCGTCGGGTCGCACCTCGACGTCGCCGAAATTGAGCACGGCGGGGTCGTCGACCGAGCGCGACCGCCGCAGCAGTGCCCTGATGCGGGCCGCCAGCTCCTTGGCCACGAAGGGCTTCGTGACGTAGTCGTCCGCCCCCGCTTCGAGCCCGGCCACGACGTCGTGGGTGTCGGTGCGTGCCGTCACCATGATCACCGGTACCGCGCTCGTGCGGCGCAGCTGGCGACAGCACTCGAAGCCGTCCATGCCGGGGAGCATGAGGTCGATCAGCACGACGTCGGCGGGTTGCTCGCCGAAACGCTCCAGCCCCTCCTCGCCCGACCCGGCCTCCTCCACCTCGTATCCCTCGTCCTCGAGGGCCAGGCGCATCGAGGCGCGGATCCGCTCGTCGTCCTCCACCAGGAGGATGCGGTTGCTCATCGGGGCCGGTTCATGGGCGGCGGGTCACAGCAGGTCGATCCTCCTCGGCCCCCCGGGGGCCCGCCCGCGCCCCGCCCGGTGTCAGGCCGACTTCCAGATCTGGGGCGTCCAGACGCACCCCGCGATCATGCCGTACGCCTTGCCCCCCGCCGGTGTGGTGGGGTTGTTGAAGTTCTGGACCGCGGCGGAGGCCACCATGGACCAGGTGCAGCGGTCCTGCCAGATGTAGGGGATGTCGGCGTTGATGCGCTTGGCCACCTGCTGGTAGGCGGAGGCCCGGACGGCCGGGTCGGTGGACCGCCGGCCCTGCTGGAGCAGGGTCTCGATCTGAGGGTCCTTGTTGCGGGCGAAGTTGGGGGCGATGGCCGTGGGCCCCGTGCCGAAGATCTCGGTCGGGCTCCACCACAGGTAATTGAGGTCGGGGTCCACCGCCGCGAACTGGCGCCACGATGTCGTCTGGAACCCCCCGTCGAGAGCCTGGTTGATCTGGTCGGCCTGCTGCACCTGGGTCAGGGTGACCTTCATCCCCACCGCCTCCAGCTGGGCCTGGAGGAACTCGACGGCCTGCACCGAGTAGGCGTTGGGGGTCGAGCTGAGGGTGAACTCCACCGGCTTGCCGGTGTCGCGCGCCACCTCCTGCACCAGCTGACGCGCCTGGGACGGGTTGTAGGCCGGATAGCCGCTGTCGGCGACGTAGTACGGCGTGCCCGGCACGAAGGGCTGGTTGGTGGGAACGTCGACCCCCTTGTCGACCACGGTGGCGTATTGCTTGGGGTTGATGGCCATGGCCATGGCCTGTCGTACCCGCAGGTCGCTCATGACCGGGTCCATGCAGTTGATCATGATGAAGTTCATGTCGGGCTCGCCCACGATGTCCCCGGAGTCGTCGACGAACCCATAGCTGGAGTCGTCCTTGAACTGCAGCACGCTCTCGGGCAGGTCGGTGTGCATGATGTCGATGGTCCCGGCCAAGAGGGAGTTGGCCCGCTGCTGGGGGTCGGTGATTGGCCGGTACTCCACCGAGTCGAGATACGGATAGCCGGGCCGCCAGTAGTGGGTGTTGCGCACCGAGGTGAAGTGGTCGTTGGGTTCCCACTCCTTGAACCGGAAGGGCCCGGTCCCGACCGGGTTGGCCGACCCGTTGGGGTTGGCGATCTGCGACGGGGCGATGATGTAGCCGGGCTGGCCGCCGATGCCGCCCGCCAGATAGGCGTCGAACGGCACCCACGGCTGGTCGAGGGTGATCACCACGGTGTCGTTCGCCACCGAGATGTTCGTCACGGGGCTCCACGTGATGCCGAGGAGGCCCGCCTTGAAGTGCGTGAGGCTACCGGCGATGGCGGTCGCGTCGCAGGGCGTGCCGTCGTGGAACGTCACGCCCGGGCGGGGGGTGATGGTCCACTGCGAGTAGTCCCCGTTGGGGGTGACCTCCTGAGCCAGGTAGGGCTGGATGGTGCCGTCGGCGGCGATGACCGTGAGCGGGTCGAACACTGTCCGGGCGTACTGCACGCCGGTCTCGTCGAAGTGGTCCGCGCCCGGATCGAACCCGCCCTCCTCGGCCTCGACGCCGAACACGAGCTGCCCGCCACGGCGCGGCGTGGCGGAGGAGATGCCGTCGCGCGACCCGCTGGCGGAAGGACCCGAGCCCGAGCCGGAGCTGCACGCCTCCAGCAGGCTTCCGGCCCCGCCGGCGGCGGCCACGCCTCCGGCGGTGACGAGGCCACGGGCGAGGAAGGAACGACGGTGGATGCGCTCGACCACGGCTGCTTACCCCCTTCGGGGTGCTGTCGCGGTGATCGCCTCGTCGCACCCCACCGCGCAGGACAATAGCGTCGCCACTGACGCGAGACGGGTAGCGTGGCAAGCGATGCCCTGGGACCTCGAGGCGTTCTCCCAGTCCCTCGGGGGCCAGTCCCTGGCCACGGTGCGCGCCTACGGCACCGACGCGGCCGCCTTCGCGCAATGGGCCGATCGGGGGGGGGCCGAGGGTCCGGACGCGGTGGACCGGCTCCTGTTGCGTCGCTATCTCGCCTATCTCGGGACCCGGCGCTACGCCCGGGCCACCTTGGCCCGCAAAGCGGCTGCGCTGCGGTGCTACTTCGCCTGGCAACGGCGGCGCGGTGCCCTGGCCGTCGACCCCGCCCGACGGCTGACGGCCCCCGGCGGCGGGTCGCGCCTGCCGAGGGTGCTCGACCGGACCGAGCTCGACACCATGTTGGACCGGTCCTCCCCACGGGGCGGCGACCGGGACGGGGGCGACCCCGACGGCCTCCACGGCGCGCTGGCGCTCCGGGACGACGCCGTGCTCGAGCTGCTCTACGGCAGCGGGCTGCGCGTGGCCGAGCTGTGCGGCCTCGACGTCGGTGACGTCGACGTCCGGGGGCTGACCGTCACGGTGCTCGGAAAAGGAGACCGCCAGCGCCGGGTACCCATGCACGACCGCTGCGCCCAGGCGGTGGCGCTGTGGCTGCGCCCGGGCCGCCAAGCCCTGGTCACCGAGCTGTCGCCCCCCGGGGCCGTGTTCCTCAACCGCCGGGGGGCCCGGCTCGGGACCCGCGACGTCCGGCGCCTCCTCGACCGGCGCTCGCCGGTCCCCACCCACCCCCACGCCCTGCGCCACAGCTTCGCCACCCACCTCCTCGACGGGGGGGCGGACCTCCGGGTGGTCCAGGAGCTGCTGGGACACGCCAGTCTCCAGACCACGCAGGTCTACACTCATGTGAGTAAGGACCGATTGATGTCGGTCTACGAAGCAACCCATCCCCGAGCCTAGGGGGGAGGCGTGACCACGGAGGACGACGGCGGGACGGCGCGTCTGTGGGCCGAATACAAAGAGAGCGGAGACCGGCACATCCGCGACCAGCTGATCGTCCTGTACTCACCGTTGGTGAAGTACGTGGCGGCTCGCGTCGCGGTGGGCCTGCCCCAGCACGTCGACGGCGCTGACCTGGTCAGCTACGGGATCATCGGTCTGATCGACGCCATCGACCGCTTCAGCCCGGTGCGCCAGGTGAAATTCGAGACCTACGCCATCCCCCGGATCCGTGGAGCGATCATCGACGAGCTCCGGGCCATCGACTGGGTGCCGCGCTCGGTCCGGGCCAAGGCCCGGGCCGTCGAGCAGGCCTACGCCTCGCTCGAGGCCACCCTGCTGCGCACGCCCTCGGACGCCGAGGTGGCGGCCGAGCTGGGCATGTCGGAAAAGGACCTGCAGGAGATCCTGCGCCAGATCTCCTTCGTGGGGGTCGCCGCCCTGGACGAGGTGTTCATGGTGGGGGGCGACCGTACGGACCGCACCACCCTGGGCGACACCATCCCCGACGCCACGGCCGGACCCATGGCCATGTTCGAGGACAAGGAGTCCAAGGAGATCCTGGCCCAGGCCATCATGCAGTTGGGCGAGCGCGAGCGCACCGTCCTGTCGCTGTACTACTACGAAGGGCTGACACTGGCCGAGATCGGCGAGATCCTGGGCGTCACCGAGAGCCGGGTGTGCCAGATCCACACCAAGGCCGTCCTGCAGCTGCGGGCCCGGCTGAGCGACCGCACCCCGGACGGGACCGACACCCGGGGCCGGGGGACCGGGGGCCGACGGGGCTCACGCCCGAGCGTCGCCGCCACCGGCTGACCGTCCCTGCCCGCCGACGGCCGGTGCGCCGTCGGTTACCATGGGCGACGGCCCCGCCGCCCGGCGGGGAGCCGACACCGATCCGAGAGCACCCGGGCGCGTCCACGGTCGCCCCTGCGGGGGCGCAGCGCCGGGGAAGGACAACCGATGGGAGGACCAGCCGTGGCTGTTGTCACGACTCGGCAGTTGCTGGAGGCCG
>Ga0209415_10001800_pt1 | contig 40443 bp, 40 predicted proteins | sample PeaSoiSIISIP2007_FD_187696 | JGI IMG/M metagenome (GOLD analysis project Ga0209415, IMG submission 187696) | Peat soil microbial communities from Weissenstadt, Germany - SII-SIP-2007 (SPAdes) (version 2) | ecosystem: Environmental > Terrestrial > Soil > Wetlands > Peat | place: Germany...
TCCATGGGCGGGGGAGCGTGAAGAGGCACCGTCGGCTCGTGCTTCTCGTCGCGCTCGGAGCCGCGCTCGGCACGGCGCTCCTCGGCGTCGGCAGCGCGGGAAGCACGCCCGATGCACTGGGGCTCTCGGCGGCGACGAGCCTTAACCGGTACCCGACGTTCGGGTCCGTCTCGTTTCCACTCGGCCGGTTCCCGATCAAGACAGAATCCTCGCTGATCACGAGCGCCCTCTTTAGCTACAAATACGCCTACTGCGAGTCCGGATCAGAACCAACAACCGGCGGACCGCCGCCCTGCACCAGCTCGCTAGACCACGGCCCGGGACCCAGCCTGTGATCAAGCGGCCAGCGGCTCGAGACAGAGCAGTGTCCTCGCCCCGGGGCGATAGCGGCCTTCGACAAGAGGCGGCTTTGCAGTGCGTTTGAAAGCGGTGTTCTCCGCTTACCCCAAGCGGCTTTCGGCGGCCTCCTGTGCTCTCGCTTGCTCGCTGAAGTCAGTCAAATAGAGCGCCTTTGGGGCGCCTCGCCCAGCGATCTGCCACAAGATGCTTCGGCTCACATGCGCACAATCAGCTACGCACCTGCTGCCCGGCCGTCTGCAGCCTGTCCTATGCTTCTTAACCCCGCAATCCATGCCGCAACCAGCAGCTGCGACACATCGGTTCGCCGTGTTGCTTGCTTGAGCCCGCTCAGATGCTCGAGCTGCTGGCCTGCCGCTTCCGCGCATTGTGGCGTCGAACGCGCATAACCACGTCCGTCCCTAGGAGGAGAACGGCAGTGACGATCAAGACGGGCCACCGAGCACTCGGAGGAGCGATTTTCCAGATGAGCACACTGATCCCGACCCCGACCAGTTTGGCGTACGGTTCCCCGAGTGTCATGGCATCAATGCAGTCTGTCGGCAAGCATCTTTCGTCTCGCGTTCACGAGAACGTATCGGTGGTCGTCGGCGCGACCATTAGTTAGCCGGCCGCACCTGCATCTTTGATGACGTTTGGCGACAGAACTGTTGCGTGTGAGATCCGCGAGGGGCCGCCCAGGAACGTGTTGCGCGTCCTCCGTAGCACCTGGCCGTCTATCGAGAGCGGGGGCGGAGCGAGTGACGACGCCGCGCTCGTGGGCGCACACGGGGCAGTAGGTCTTGCCGTCCTCATCGACCCATCCAGCTTGTTCGAGGTCGGCGAGCATGCATGACGACTGCTCCTTGGGCAACGCAAGCGTATTGGGACAGCCGTAGCAGTGAACTCGGAGGTGCGTCATGCGAGGTCTCTCGACGGCTTCGTGGACAAAGCGTGTTCGGCCCTTAGTGGATGGCGTTAGCTCTCGCGCGGTCAAGTAGTAGCAGCAGCGCCTTCTCCTCGGTCGGCGTCGGGACAGGATGTCCGAAGCCGACGGCTTCAAGTGCGACTTCGGCTGCACCGGAGATGAACCCGAACATGTCGCGGTAGATGTGAGCGCGCACCGCCCCGCTGCGCAGCAGCCGTGTTTCGTTGATTGCTGTTAGGAAGCTGTGGCTGACCCCGGGCAACGGGTTCGGGACGATGCTGATCGTAAACGGCCCGATTTGCATCCGCCCTTTGCGTGCCCGGTTGATCTGCGCATGGGCCGCTTGGAGGTAGCGCACCAAGCACGCTCGCCCTCGGGAGCTGTGGGCTGTGGTGCTGTTGAAGGCGACCAGCGCCGGCGTCGGCCACACTTCGACGGTGGATCTCATGACCTCGGTGTAGAAGGCGGGCCCTGTCGAGAATTCCGCTGAAGAGATGCTTGCGCTCCTTCGGGCGGGGTTGACGCCACCGCGGCAGCGGGTGTATTCGAGCCCGTATCGTCCCGGCGCCGGGGCTTCGGTTTCGTTCCCGATGCTGGTGAAGCCCGGCATATCGGCGGGTTGCAGGTTGACGGCGTGTGCATAGGCTTGGGCTTGCGCCTTGGTCATCGGCCCCGTTGTCGATGGTGTCACGCCGGCCACTGAGACGGCGGCGCCACATCCGCCAAGCAAACCAGCGATCGCGGCCTGGAGGAGCCAGGTCGCGACGGATCGGTAGGCCGAACTGGACACGATCCAGGTATCGGCCGCGGACGCCACGCTCTCTACTCGCTCCGTGCTAGATAAACGTCTGCATGGGGAATTGACGGACCACTTGATCACCGCGCGGCCTTCCCTGGGGGGGGCCTACCGCATGTTCGCTGCGGGTCCCGTCGGTTCGGTGGCGCCCACGTGTCTTGCCCCATCTTCGACACCGCCGGACTGGCGCTACAACCCCCGCAAGGGGGGTTCCCCTCAGTCCCTCTGGTCCTTCGGTTCCGCGCGCCGGTCGGCGTCGTTCTTGAGCGGCGTCACTAGCAGCCACCAACCGAAGGAGAAACACCATGAACATCAACAAGTGCATCTGCACCGGCCGCCTGACGAAGGACCCGGAGCTCCGAGCGATCTCGGATGACATGAAGGTCTGCCAGCTGCGACTGGCGGTCGACGGGATGGGCCGTGGCCGCGAGGTCGGCTACATCAACGTGAGCGTGTTCGGCAAGGCCGGCGAGGCCGCCGCCGAGTGACCTCGCCAAGGGCTGGTTGGTCGCGGTCGACGGCCGTCTGGAGTACGGCGAATGGGAAACCGACGGTGGCGAGAAACGCCACGACTACAGCGTCGTCGGGAACGTCGAGTTCCTGACCGCCCCGAAGCAGGCTGAGGAGCCGGCGCCGGTGAAACCGGCCCGGAATGGCAGGAAGGCCGTCGCGGCGTAGCCGCGTGGGGGCCCGCACCTGTTCGCCGGGTGCGGGCCTGGCGGTTCTGAGTCGTCAAGCAGACTCCTATCCCTGGCTATTCCGGATTCGGTATAATCATGTCCATGCGTAGCGCTGATCTTCTAGTTGCCGGCCGTCGCCGGGCGGGGTTCTCTCAGGAGCAGCTCGCCGAGCGTCTTGGGCGCACACAGTCGACAATCGCTCGTTGGGAGAGCGGCTATCAGCGTCCGCCGCTTGAGAGCGTCGTGGAAGCGCTGCATGCGTGCGGCCTTGAGCTGACGGTGGGGATGGCTCGCTATGACGACTCCTACGAGTCACTGATCGCACGTCAGTTGCTGATGGATCCGGTCGAGCGCGTGAGGCGCCTGGCCCGTCGGGCTGCCGGGTTTGACCCGATCGGGGTTCTGTGCGAGCTCGCCAAGGACGCACAGTTCGTTGTGATCGACAAGGTGGCCGGCGCGTTCAACGGCTGGCCGATCACGCTCGGGGCTAGAACCGTGCATCTCGTGCCCGCTGACTCCTCGATGGGCGCGGTCGAGGAGGCCGCGCGGCGGCTTGGCGCCGAGCCGGCTGGGGAGGGCGAAGACGGCGCGAAGCGTTGGGTGCTTGCCTCCGGCGCGGAGCTTCACGTCAGCGCGGAGCTTCGCGGCACGGGTGGCTACCGCGACCTCGCGCGGGATGCAACGAGCGTCCTGATCGCTCCTGGGGTGTCGGTGCAGGTCGCGTCGCTGATCGATCTGATTCGTATCGCGGAGGCTTCGACGGGCCCCGACGGACGTGTCTTCGTGCCCGCGTTGTGGGCGACGCTTGAGGCCCAACAGCGCTTCGCCGAACACGCGGCTCGCCCGGCAGCATGAGACGCGCCGAGCATCCGGATCCGGGTCTGGAAGCGAGCATGGCGGCATTTGAGCGCCATCAGGTGGCCTATGTCGTGATCGGCGGCGAGGCCGCGCGGGCTCGCGGCTGGCCCGAGCAGACGGAAGACATTGATATCACGCCGGAGCGCTCTAAGGAGAACCTCTCGCGTCTGGCCGACGCGCTGGAGGAGCTCGAGGCGGGCTTCCGTGTGGACCCGGTTCGCTATCCCGACGGCTTTAGGCCTCCGGGCGGCATCGATTGGCGAACGTTTCGCAGCCAGGTGTGGGTGACCCTCACGACCCGACATGGCGATATCGACGTTGTGCTGACGCCCGACGGCACGGACGGGTATGAGGAGATCGCAAAGACCGCGACGCGCGAGCGCCTCGTCGGTACAGAGATCGCCGTGCCGGTCGCCTCAGCGGAGATGATCCTGCAATCAAAAACGGCCGCGGATCGCCCAAAGGATCATGCCGTGCTCGACCGCATGCGTGACATCCTGAACCCCCTCCATGCCCGTGACCTGCTCGACCCGCACGATCGTTCTCGCTCACGCGGCGAACAGGAACCCCCCGAGCGTTAGCTCAGCGCGCCGGGCCGATGTCGCTCTCGCACCGGAGGAAGCGGTCACCACGATTCAGCTCGGTTCGCCGACGCAGAGCCGACGGCTCGCACACCACGCGACAAACCAGTAGGCCGCGATGCCGAGCCCGCTGAGAGGTGCGGCACACAGGAAGGCATCCAGGAGCTCGGTTGCGCTGATCACAGCGCCGAGCACGGAGGCGGACGCGAGAAATAACGCGGCGAATAGGGCCGCACCCAGGAGTGAGAGAGCCACCCGGGTCAGGCCGATGTCGGGGAGCTTCGGTTCGGTGCCCGTCTCCAGTTGAGCGACCCGAGCATCGAGGAGCTCGGGGCCTCCGATTGCCGCGACACCGTCCAGGTCGTTCCACTCCGATCCTTGGACCACCCTCAGCAACGCGCCAGCAAGGGGCGGACGGCCACACATTGTCGCGGCGGAGCGGTCGGCGGATAGCTCTCGCCCGGCGAGGTACCGCAGACGCAGGGACTCAAGAGCGGGGATGAAGAAGAACGTCGCGGAGAGCGTCTGCGCCAGCAGCGCCTTGAGCGGGTCGCGGTTTACGACGTGATAGCGCTCGTGTTGAAGCACGGCTCGTAGTTCGTCCGCGCACACGCCTTCGAGCAGCCCGCGGCTGACCGCTATCCGCGGGGTGAGCACGCCGAAGGCAAACGAGAACCGCTGGGAAGCGTCGAGCAGCACAACACGCCCGCTAAGGCCAACCTCGCCTGCTGCCTCGGCGAGCACGGGCGGGCTCGTCAGCATCAGCTCGCGCACCCGACGGCCCAGCCGGAGCGACGCGCGCGCCTGCCGGCAGATGGTCCGGATCCCCTGCGCCGTGCAAACTACGAGGACGATCAGGAATGCGATGAGCGAAAGGACCGAGCCGCGGCTGAGCAGGGCGTTTGACGTCCGCGATGCTGCGAGCGGCAAGGGCACGGTCCCCAGGGCAAGGCAGACCAGGTAGGCGCTCAGCGACAGTGCGACGAGGGCCATCGCGAGGAAGCTCCGGTTCGCGCTATCCAGGCTCACGGTCATCCGCGAGTAGTGAGCGCAGACGGCGGAGCACCTGAGGGTCCGCGCGGGCCTCATCAACGAAGTGGGCGATGGCGGCGTCTCCGTGGCTGCGCATGACCTCGCGGACGGCGATCCCGGCGGCGTCCGCCGCCGTGGCCTGGTAGGCGTAACGTCGACGCTGTCCGTGGCGGCTGAGTGCGCCCTTCGCGGTGAGACGGTTCATCACCGTCATCACGGTCGTATACGCCAGCGGCTCGGAGCGGCGCGCGTTGAGGGTGTTGAGGACGTCTCGTACTGAGAGAGGGCCGCCGCCAGCCCACATGGTGTCCATCACCTCGGACTCAAGCGGAGCGAACCCCGTGGCCGTCCGTTTCGGTCTTCCTGCCATCAGGAAGATGCTACTACATTTCTGTCGTGTATGCTCGGCCTATGACCACCCAACACGACCTCGCAGCACAGGCACGCGGCGCAATCGAGATCGTCTGCTCCGGCGACCTCTCACGCATGGAGGAGTTCTACAGCCCCGGCTTCGTGGACCACGTAAACGACACGACCCTCTACGGCTACGAGGGTGGACGCGAATCGGTCAACTTCTACCGAACCATCTTCAAGGAACTACGGATGGGCGTCGATGAGCAGGTCACAGAGGGAAACCGAGTCGCGTCGCGGTGGTTCCTGGAGGGCAACTATCACGGACGGCCCGTCACACTTCGCGGGATCACGATCAGCCGCTTCGGCGAGGACGGCAGAATCGACGAAGACCACGGACACAGCGACACAATCAGTCTCGCTCGCCAGATCGGGATTGCCCGCACTCTCCTGCTCGCCGTGGAAGTCCTCACCCGTAGAGCGAAGCTGCCTAAGGGGTCGCTGCAACGGAGCTAACCCGCGCCACCTGGGCGGCGCCGACAAGGCGTCTACGTCCGGACCCACGCGTCCCGATCACGCGTGAGCAGACGCGCTGATCGCGTCGTGCTCCTCGCCCGCACTCCTATCTCAGGCAGCGAGCCCGCGAGGATCTCAAGCGCGGGGCGATCCTCCCCGGCCTCCCCGCAACCGCGAGCGCCGCCTGCATGGGGCCGCGCCCCACACGGTCCGCCGGGCTGGACGCCGCCACAGCCAAATCGGACTCAGGCATGGGCAACTCGACGGCCACGCGGGAGAACCTGGGCGGGAGACGGGAGGGGTCTCGGGGTCCTCCGGCATCACGGTTAGTAGACCCTGACCTGCGCTGGACGGCCACGGCTGGCCGGCCCACCAAGGAGTCGGTAGGTGTCGGTGCGTCATCTGCCCCTGGCATCCTTCGGGGCCGATGATCCACGAGTCGAGCATCGTGTTGCAGACGACCAGGGTTGGGATGCTGCGGGTCGATCCGCTCCAAATCCGCGCGGATAAGGAAGCGTCGCGGCCGACGCTTGTCTTTCCGCTCGGTATCGAACTGTTCAAGGGCGAGAGCAATCTGTTCTTGGATCGGCTGGAGGCGGTTCTTACGACGCGGCCCGCGAGCGGCCCGCGCAGGCGGCTGGGCCTTGCAGGAAACGTCAGCGGCACTGGTGGGCAGCATGAGCTGATCGACTCGCAGCCACAGGGTGCTGGAGCTATCCACACCCAGCTACGGATCGAGCTGTTCGACGAGGACTTGCGCCTGCTCGACGAGCTTGTGCAAGGCGCTGCCGGGACCGTTGCCGAACTCTCGCTCGTCTTTGAGCTGCGAGTGTGCATGATCCGCGATGTGCTGCTCGACAGCGCGCGGGGTACGGCGTTGGATGTGCTGCCGCTTGCCAGGGTGACGGCGGAAGAACTGCAGGTCCAGTTGCCGCGTGAGTATTGGGCGCGTGAGTTGGCCCCGGCGCTCGGACACGACCGTTACCCGCTCATCGCCGTCGAGATGCCCGCCCTCGAAGGGCCTCTCGGGGACGGGCTCGTGCCCTTGTTCGACGCCGCCAGCCGCGCTTACGACGCGGGCGAATGGCGAGAGAGCATCCAGAAGTGCCGCGACGTGCGCAACTACGTCGAGACGCATCTCGCCTTGCAAGAGAGCGAACATGTCGCCGCGGCTATCGCCCGACACTTGAGCGTGGACGAGAATGATCCGCGGATCAGGTTTCTCGACGCAACCTGGCAGGCGCTCGCTGCCCTGACGAGCAAGGCTCATCACCTGGACAGCGTCGGTCGACTGCAGGCAGCGACCGCGCACGCCGCCTTGCTCGTCACAGCTACGATGGTTCAGCATGTCGGCGAGCTCGTCGCCCCGCCGTAGCCTTGACGCAGCGACTAGGCATCGCTCGAAGCCCGCGGCCCATCGTCGTCCGCCCCGCCTAGGAGAACTACGAACGCTTGGACCGTGTCATGGATCGGCAGTCCTGCAGAGGCCGAGATGACGTGCAGTTCGCCGGCGATCCGCGCAGACTCGGCCGCCGGGAGACCCGCGAAACGAAGGAGTGAGTCGAGCTCGCCTGCGAGTGGGACCACGTCGGTTGCATGAAGCGTCGCCAGCTTGGCCAGCTCTGGCGCCATCGTTTCGATCTCGGCGCTCGAGCGGCCTCGCTCGGAGAGAGTCTCGATGACCTCCGCACGCGAAACAGGGCTTATACCGCTTAGCTCGTTGAGGAGGTTGAGACGGTCCAGAAGCTCGCTCATTTCCTCTTCAGTCGCGCCCATACTCGCTGCCGCCGCTGCCAGTGCGCCCTGGACTCGGTCAGCCAAGGCGACCGAGCGAACGAAGATGTTGCTGTTGCCGGCGCCTGGGAGCAGCTCCCGCGCACCCACCCTCACAACGGCGGCGAAGCTTTCTCTCCAGGTACGCCGCGGGCGTTCGGCGGCAGCGCGCTCGAAGTCGTTGATCGTGCGATGGATGTCCTCCTCCGATGTGGCCGCGGCCAGGCGCAACCGAAACTGCGGCTCGAACATCTGAATCCGAGATAGGCTCACGCGGCACGAGGAGATGAGCGCTCGTCTAGCCTTCTTGAGCAGCGACGGCCGATCCTGCATCTCGCCCTTGAGCATCGACAGCGCGGTCTGCCACGCGACGACCATGCGTACGCCGTAGAGATACGGAATGAAGGCGATCGTGAGCAGGAGAGGGAGCAGGAACTCGCGCGCGCGCTCAGCGCTCGCGAACTCTCCCACGTGTTGCACCACGTAGACAACGGTCGGCGTCAGCGTGCCGACGAGTAGGACGATACACAGAGCCCTGAGCGGCGCCCGGACGATCGCGAACTCCGGTCTCAGGTCTGCGAAGCTCGCAAGCAACACGAGAACCACGACTCCGGGAACTAGAAGCAGTTCCACCGGCAACGGGAAGGTGTAGGCGTTCGCGATGAACTCGATCAGCGCGGTCAATGCCACCGCTCTCACCACCAGCCGCTGCAGCTCTCCGACGCCGCCCATGCTGAAGGTCCCCGCGATCGCGGTGCCGAGGAACCACGCGACCGTCGCTGGAATCATCGAAGCTCGCCAGTATCCGAGCAGGCCAAGGGCGACCGTTACGGCTGTCGCGAGCAGCGTCGTTGACGCCAGCAGGACGGCCGCGAGAGGCTGGCGGAGAATCCTCAGCCCGGCGGAGAGGATCGTCCGCAGGCTTGGGATCGCAACCGCGAACAGCAGCGCCAGGACGCTCCAAACGAGCGTGGCCGTCTCGCGCGTGTTCATGTCTGGGAATGTCAAAGCTGCCATCGTCTGAAGGGTGGGCGTGACATCGGCTGAGCGGCCCCGTCGGTGTTTATCTTTGTCGGACAGGCTGCGGGCAGCCCCGACTGCCGCGACGTTAAGGCCATTGGCTAATGACTGACTCGCGAGCGCCCGTGGTCGCGAGGAGGCCTCAAGCGAATCGAGTCGCCAGCGTTTATTGGGACGCATGGATCTGGTAGCCTCGTCCGCCACACGATGTCTGTGGCTCGCGCTGGGCATGGCTCTCTCCTCTCTGGCGACGCTGTAGGCGGTGACGCGCGAAGGGGTGCGTCGGCCGAGCGCTGTCGAGCGTCGATTGCTGCGGCGTTGTCGGCCGTGACGCGCCCTAACCGATGAGGTTTGGTCTGTTCTGCTCAGCGCAAGCCAGCCGCGATGATCTTCCTCCCGAGACGGGCCAGGGCTTTCGCGATTACCTCGACTTCAACGTCGAGGCTGAGGAGCTCGGCTTTCATTCGAGCTTCCTGGTCGAGCATCACTTCACCGGCTGGAACCAGGTCTCCGCCACGCTGATGCTGCTCACCTGCCTTGCGATGCGTACCACCCGAATGCGCCTCGGCTCGGCGGTGATCGTGCTGCCCTGGCACAACCCCGTCCTGCTCGCGGAGCAGGCGGCAACGCTCGATCTCGTGTCCGGCGGGCGGCTGGACTTCGGTGTCGGGAAGGGCTACAGGCAGAGCGAGTTCACCGGCTTCCAGGTCCCGCCGGAGGAGGCGGAGGCACGCTTCGAGGAGGCCGTTGAGGTCATCACGCGATGCTGGCTTGAGCGTTCGCGCTTCTCGCACCGAGGCCGCTTCTGGCGCTTCCAGGACATCGTGGTTGAGCCGCCGCCGGCGCAACGACCGCACCCGCCGTTCTGGATGGCCGCCGGGAGCCCGGCATCGATCCGCAACGCGGCCGAGCGTGGGTTCAACCTAATGCTGGACCAGTACGCGTCCCCCGAGCAGATCGGCGAGCGCATAGCGCTCTACCGTGCCGAGCGTGAAGCGCACGGTCGACCGTTCGATCCGATGGGGGTCGCGGTGGCGCGCCAACTGTATGTGGCGAAGGATCGGGCGGACGCCGAGGCTGCTCTGGCTCGTCAAGCCAAGTACACCCAGCGCACGGTGAGCGTGTCCCGCTCGCCCGGGCGCAAGGGCGGCTCGCATGTGCTCGCCTACGCGGACAACAGCGGCGCCACCGAGGAGCACGCGCTCTATGGAACGCCTGAGGAGATCTGCGCCAAGCTGGCGGCAGTGAGTGATGCCGGCGCTCGCTATGTCTTGCTCACGGTGCTTGGCGGCAAGGAGCAGCTGCGACGGTTCGCGCAGGAGGTCATGCCGGCGTTCTCTGCGGCAGACGACGGCGAGCGTAACGCCGGGTAGTCCTGTGACCGCACAGCATGGGTGCGGAGATCCCGCGCCGCCACCACGTCTACGAACGCTCGCTGTGGCTACGTGCCCGGGATCAACAGGCTGCTGGCGACCGCGTCGTGGCGACGGTTGCCCGCCCAAGTCGTCGCGGCGATCAGTGCGGCGATGCCGATCCCGACCCCCAGGCAGTCGCCGGAGACGAGCAGGTAGCCGCCGCTGCGGTGCGGGTTCACGAAGACGTAGGGGTACCAGTCCACGATCGCTCCTCGCGCCAGCGTGTAGATGATGTACAGCAGCGGGAAGGCCATCCACAGCACGACCGTCCGCGCTGGGTCCAGGCGCACGCGCGGCGGGTCGAGCAGCCAGTCGAGCGTCACTGCGACAGGCATCAAGTAGTGCAGGATCGCGTTCACCCATGGGTATGCCGGGGCGTGCCCGGAGAGCAGCAACAGGTACACGATCCCAGTCGTCAGGATGTAGACGACCGCGGCGCCTCTAAGCAGCTCGACTGTGCGAGAGCGCCTGTGGCCGGGCCGGAGCGCTCCGTACAGGAGGATCGCCGCCGCGAAGAGGTTGCTCAGGACGGTGAAATAGCTGAAGTAGTCGCCGTCGCTGACCCCCGGTCCTGCCGCCACGTCGTAGCCGATCGCCGTGAGCGCCATCAGCGCCAGCAGCGCACGGCCGACTCGCAGCGCCGGCTCACCCAGCGTGCCGCGTTGCGAGCGGCGCCCGACGGCTCGTCGCTGGCTGCTGAGTAGCCGAAGATGATCGTCGGGCCCGTCGTCTCCGATCATGAGCGCCTCGTCTCACCGCGACAGGAGTGGCGCGCCGACTGCGTAGCGGGCTTGGAACGGTCGCGCATTCCCGCAAGAATAAACGCGTCCGGTGCAGATACGCCAGTCGAGTCGTGATCCTCGATTTCACGATACCTTGAGGGCGGCTCCTCTCGATGCTTCCTAGCGCGTGGTTCGATCGGCGCCGTCCGCCTCATCGCGCGCGATGAGGCGGACAATCGGGATCGTTCGGTTGGCCCTCGCGGCTTCTGCGCGGTAGGTCGCGTAGGGCGCGAATACACGATCGGCGAGCGTCCAGAGCCGTTCGCGCTCAGCTTCGTCGGTGATGATCGTCGCCCGCATGGGGACACCACCGAACGTGACGTCGGGATCTGCCCGAAGGTTGTGAAACCAGGCCGGATGTTTCTCGGCGCCGGCCTTCGAGGCGATGATCGTGACCCGGTCCTCGTCGTGGAAGTAGATGACGGCGTTGCGCCGTACTATGCCGGTCTTCGCGCCCCGGGTTTCGAGTAGGGCGGTAGGGAGGACGAGGCCCATTCCGAGACGGCCCCGGGTCACCCGCAGCAGGTATGGGTCGATCTTCCAGACGACTTTCGCCGAGATGAGCCGTCCTAGACGGGTGGCGGAGAACGCGGCGTAGGCGCGGCTGAGCAGACTGCGGCGGCGATTGGGGTCGACGTGCTTGAGTCGAGAAGGCATCGCGCGGCATTCTCCCATGTGGCTGTTATCTTCGAGGAAGAACCACTGCGGCTGTGGGATCCTTGCGTTGTGACCGTGATCGGATTCCTACACACCGCCGAGAGCCATGTCGAGACCTTTGGCGCGCTCGTCGAGGATGTCGACCCGGCTCGCGGCCTTGTGCACGCGGTTCGCCCCGACCTGCTCGAACGCGCCCGGCAACATGGCGTCGACGATCGGGCGCTCGCAGATGAGCTTCGCGGCGCCGTCCAGGATCTGGCCGAGCGCGATGCCCGCGTCGTGATCTGCACCTGTTCGACGATCGGTGGCGTATCTGAGCAGTGCGCTGGCGATCTCGGAGTCGATGTTCTGCGTGTCGACAGGCCGATGGCCGAGCAAGCGGTTCGCATCGGCGCGCGGATCGGAGTGGTGGCAGCGCTGGAGAGTACGCTCGCCCCGACCTGCTCATTGCTCTACGAGGAAGCCTCGGCGGCAGGCAGGCAAATCACAGTCGTCGAAGCCCCCTGCTTTGAGGCGTGGGGCCTGTTCGAGGACGGCGACATCGCCGGCTACCAGCGCGACATCGCCAAGCACGTCGATCAGCTGGAGGCCACGATTGACGTCGTGATCCTGGCGCAGGCCTCGATGGCGCCTGCAGCGGCTCTCGTGAAGAGCGAGCGCGTGATCCTCAGCAGCCCGCGCACCGCGGTCCAAACCGCCGTGCGTCTCGCCAGCATCAGAACCTAGATCCACAAGCGTGTGCCGGCGACGTTCGGCCAGCGCGCGCTCGGCCTGTCATCCAGTGGCCTGGGGCTCGCGGTGGACGGTCGCCGGTCCGTCGGCGAGCCAGTCGAGCCACCCGCCTGCGAGGACAAGCTGCGCGAGCGCGTCATAGCCCTCGGCTCCCGGGTGCGCGCCATCGCCATCGGCGACCTGCTGACACCAGAACGTCGAGGCGAGCAGTGGCTCGATCACGCTGACGAATGGCACGGCGCGCGAGGCGCAGATCTCGCCGAATGCAGCCGAGAGGCTGTGGATCCGCTCGTTCTGTTCCGCGTCATCGACGGGCGCGGGACCTACGACAAGCGCGGGTAGGCCGATCGCTCGCGCTCGCTCCAAGATGTCGCCCAGCGCGCCACAGGAGCGCTCGGCCTCGACGGGTGCCACGCCGTCGTCGATCGTCGTGTCGTTCGCGCCGAAGGACACGACGATCCGAGTGTCCGCTCCCGGCAACAGACGCGCCCGCGTCTCCTGCCGCCAGCGTGAAGCTACCTGCAGGGACGTCTCTGCCCTGACGCCGAGGTTGTATGCGGTCAACGGCGTACCTGCCGCGAACGACGCAGCGACCACCCGCCCAACCCATCCGAGGCCTGCTGGGTCGCCGACCCCGGCCACGTGAGAGTCGCCGAAGAAGAGGACACGCTGGTCGATCACCGCGTGTGGCATACGGGAGGAGGGGCCGGCATCAGACATCGCGCACCAGCAGCCTGTAGCCGAGATCGAGCGAGTCGAGCTCCATCAGCTCTTCGTGCTGCCCCTGCCAGGCGCCGGAGGCGAGGTCGGCCGCTAGGCGCGTGACGCCGCTCACGGCTTCCGCTGGGTCGAGGTTGTTGAAGACGGCCATGGTCCGGCGGACCGACTCCTGCAGGTACGCGTGCGGTCGGCGCCAGAACGCGTGGAAGAAGCCGTCCAGACAATCGGCGGGGATCGGCACGTCGAGGACCTCGCAGCGGCCGAAGTCGCTCAGGGTCTCCGTGAACGGACCCCAGAGGTCATGGGCTCGCGGCAGATATTCTGATGAGAGCCAGAAGCGCTCGGCGACGGATCGGTCGATCGTGAGTATCACGACACGTTCACGTGCGACGCGGCGCATCTCGTCAAAGCCCTTGCGCCGATCTGGCCAATACCAGTCGCTCAAGACGCTCATCGCGACGTCAAAGCTTGCGTCAGGGAACGGCAGCGCTTCCGCGACACCGGCAACACACGGTGCCGCGCCGGGCGCTCGCTGTGCACGCATCGTCACGGAAGGCTCGAGCGCCACGACGCGCCGATCGGTCGGCTCGTAGGAGCCGGCACCGGCTCCTACGTTCAGCACCCGGTGTGCGCTGCCGAGCTGCTCCCAGAGGATCGCCGCGATCCGGGGGTCGGTTTGGCGGCTTGCTGAGTAGCCGTCTCCGATCGTGTCGTAGAGCTGCTCGCCCATGTCGTGCGCCGCAGGCTACCTATCAGAGGCGCCCGTCACGGTCGACGGCTGTACCTCGCCTAGGTCCCATTCGCCTCCAGCACGAGACACCCCGCTCCCGGCGCATCGACATCCACGCACCCCAGGCGTGTCCCGCCCTGCACAACCGTCCGGCACCCCGGACCTTGTCACTGAAACCCACACGTGATGCACGGCCGTGCGGCTGCAGTGCGATTGCTGTGTCGTTATGTGGCCGTCTGGGCGCCCGCGCGGTCCTTAGGACGTGATGATGAGCGCATCCAGCATCGGCGCGGGGCGGCGTGGCGGCTACGCGCGCTACCTGGAGGGCAAGACGATCGCGCCCGAGCAGGGCGACTACTACCTGACCCCGGATGGCGAGCTGACCGAGGCCCCCGGCCGCTGGCTGTCTGATCCAGAGACGCTCGCGCGGCTGGGGATCGACCCGGACGCGGCGGTGGACGGCGCTCAGTTCATCGCGCTGATGGAAGGACGGGACCCGGGTAGCGGTGCGTGGCTGCGCCCGGCGGGCGCTGACGGCTCGCGGGGCGGCGGGATCGACGTTACGTTCAGCGCGCGAAAGTCCGTGTCGGTCGTGTGGGCGTTGGGCGACCCGTGGCAGCGCGAGCAGATCGAGGGCGCCCACGCGAAGGCGGTCGAACGGTCGATGGAGTACCTGACGGAGCGGGTCCCCGTGGTTCGGCGCCGCTACAGCGGACAGGTCGTCGAAGAGCCGGCAAAGGATATGATCGCGACCGCGTACCGCCACACAACGGCCCGACGAAAGGGCCTATGGACTCCGATTCGGCCAGCTGAGCACCTCGCCGGGGATGCCTCGTGAACGAGAGTACCTGGCACTAGCAGGGCTTTCCCGAGCGCGCCCGGGCCGATTCGAACGGCCGACCGCTCGCCTCCGAGGCGCTGCTGGCCCTGTTCAAGCCCAGGATGACGGCCCAGTTCGAGGACGCGTTCGGGAAGATCGTCGAGCACCAGCGCAGGCCCAGATAGGTCGGCAGGCCGAAACGACCTGCACGGCGGGTCGTTTCGGCGTGGTCTTGGACGGCCTTCAGCCCTCCAGCGAACGTTCGGACGCTACGCGGGAACCGTCACCGGCCGGCCCCGCCATGGTCACCCAAGGCTCGGTCGCATACCAGGCCCCTAGCCGCACGAGCCCCCAGCGCGTGCCGCGCAGCAGCAGCGCGTGTCCGGCGGGCAGCTGGGCGATGTCCCCGGGCGGCAGCGTGGGCTGGCGCTGGGTGTGGTAGCTGACGCTCTCGGACTCGGTGCCGGGCCCGGGAAACAGCTTCTCGCTGTGCGAGCGCCCGCGCGTGTAGGAGACGAGCTGACGGTCGTAGTCGCCGAGCGCGAGCGAGACGGCCTGCAGGGTGCGCGGGTCGGCGATGCCGTCGAGGATGAGCTTGGTCTGGAAGAGCGAGAGGAACCCTTCGGCGGCGTGCTCGCCCCAGCGCGCGCGGGCCTGACTCAGGTCCTGCAGGCAGGCGAGGACGTGGAGTCCCTGGCCGCCGGCTTCGGAGACGAGCGCGGGCAGGTCGTGGATGGGGGCGATGTTCGCGACCTCGTCGAGGCACATGAGCACGGGCGGTCCAACCAGACCGCCACCGGCGCGGGCGTAGGCGGCGTGGCGGACCTGCTCGAGCAGGCCGACGACGAGCGGCGCGCAGAGCGCCTGGCGGTGGGCGGGGGCGGTGACGTAGACGGTGTCGCTGGAGGCGACGAAGTGCGCGGGGTCGAAGTTGGGGTCGGCGGCGGCGGTGCGCGCGGAGTCGGAGTTGTAGGCGGACAGCACGCCGGCGGTGGCGGAGAAGATGGAGGAGCGCTCGCGCTCGTCGGTGTTGGCGATGCCGATGAGGACGTCGTTTGCAACGGCGGCGCCGTGGTCCTCGAGGGCGAGGCCGGGTGCGTCGAGGTCGTGTCGGAGCACCCAGCGCAGCACCTCGGAGACCGGTTGGCGGGCGAGCGAGGCGGCGTGCAGCAGCGGGGCGAGCAGGGCGCTTGAGCGCTCGCGCCAGTGGGCCTCGTTGGAGGTGCCGCGGCCGGGGCCGGTGGCGGCGGCCATGGCGCGGGCGATGAGCAGCGCGCCGTCCCAGCTGCCGGCGGCGGTGACGGGCGACCAGGACAGCCGGCGGATCTCGGGCGGCAGCTCGGCGTGCTCGCCGGCGGGGTCGAACAGCCAGACCTGGCCGAGGCGGGCGCGGGCACGCCAGCTGGCGGCGAGCACGTCGCCCTTGGTGGAGGTGGAGAGGACGGCGCCGGGGGCGGCCAGGACGGAGGGGATGATGACGGTGGAGGTCTTGCCGGAGCGGGGCGGTCCGAGCACCATGAGCGCGTGCTGGGGTTGGGCTGTGACCCAGCGCCCGCCGGGGGAGAGGCCGAGGAAGGCGCCGCCGCCGAGGGACAAGGAGTGCGCGCGGACCGCGTCCCCGGGGTCGGACGCGCCGGCAAGCCGCTCGCCGAGTCGGACGGCGGGCGAGGGCCTGCGGGCCCGCATGGGCAAGCGCACCTTCGCGCGCCGAATCGCCCGCACAGCGACCCAGCCCGCAGCCAGCACGAACGCGTCGCGCCCGAGCGTGCGCAACGTCGAGACACCTGCGCCGAGCGCGCCGTCGCGCAGCAGCCGGTGGGCGAACAGCTCCAGCGCGATCAGCACGAGCGCGATCGCGGCGACCTTGACCCGCAGGCGGTTCGAGCGGGGAGGCGGCCGGTGCTGGTGTGAGGGCCCCCACCCCAGTGACGTGGTCCGGTCCGACATCAGAGTGATATATAATCATGATATGGATGGGTCGGCAAGTTGCGCAAGCGGGGGAGCGGTGAAGCCGGGTGGCTGAGCGGCCGGACAAGCTCGGGAGGGGCGCGCGGGGGGTGGTGCGCGGGATCGACGAGGAGCTCGCGCGCGTGGAGCGCGGCCTGGTGGGCTACGAGCGGCTGCTGGCGCAGCGCGAGCGCCTGCTGGCGGCGCGGGCCGCACTGACGGGCGAGCGCCCGCCGCGCGGCACAGCGCCTCGCATCTCCCAGGAGGACGTGGCGGGATACCTGTCAGAGCACCCCGGCTCCTGGCCGGCGCAGATCGCGGCCGCGTTGGGGGTGCCGGTGACGAACGTGTCGGCGCATCTGTACCGCGGCAAGCACGATCGCTTCGAGCGGCGCGAGGGTGGCTGGCGTCTCAAATCGGGGTGACGGTCGGATGAGGGGTGTGAGGAATGAGCGCCTCGCCTACACCGGGACCGCGTGCAGCGGGGACGCCGGCCTCCGAGCCGGAGCTCTCGCCCGCGGTCCCGGTGACGGAAGCGATGGAGTCGCCGCCGGCGGGCGAGTACGTGATCACCCCTGGGGAGCTTGCGCCGGGCTGGCTGATGCTGTACGCGGCCACGTTCGCGGCGCAGTTCTTGTGCGGGATGGCGCGCTGGGTGCTGGCCTTTCCCTGCGTGTGGCTGGTGCTGGCGATCGCGGGCGAGCCGACGGCGCCGGCGCAGGCGCTGGCAGTGGCGATCGGCTTCGGCCCGTTGGTGCTGTCGCTGGCGACGCTGGTGCTGCCGCTGGGCGGCTGGCTGTCACAGGCCCGGTTGGGCGGCCGCGCGCCGTCGCAACGCGAGCGGCTGATCTTCGAGGACGCGCTGGCGGCGCTCAGAGGCGTGGACCCGGATGTGCGCCCGCCGCATCGGTGGTTCGTGCTGGATGAGCCGCTGTGCAACGCGTCGGCGTACGCGGACACGCTGATGCTGACGCGCGGCCTGCTGGAGAGCGGTCAGACGGAGGCGGTGCTGGCGCACGAGCTGGGGCACCTGAACAGCTCGGACGCGCGGCTGACGGCGGCGCTGCACCGCATGACGACGCCGCCGCGGCGCCGCCTGCGCTTCCCGCTACGCACGCTCGGATTCGTGCTGAGCGGTGCGGCGGCGGGGTGGCTGACGCGTGCGCCGTGGGCGGCGTACTGGCGCCAGCGGGAGTTCCAGGCGGACGCGTACGCGGCGCGCCTCGGCCAGGGCGAGGGGCTGGCGGGCTTCCTGGAGACGAACGCCCTCGAGGGCGACCTGCCGGTGCCGTTCGTGTGGCTGAGCGAGCACTCCCACCCGCCGACGGAGCACCGTATCGAGCGGCTCGGGTGAGCGACGCTCGACGGCGAGCGCAGAGCCCGAACGGGGGCGGCCCGGCAGTGATCACTTCTCGTGCCTGGCCGTCCCCCCACGTTTATTCGGGGTCGCTCTTCAGGCGCGGTCCTTTGTGGCGCCGGTGGGTGAACGCGGTTGACTTATCCGAGGACGCACATTAGGCTGCTCGTCAGCGTTTATGCGAGAGGCCCTACCCGCGATCGAGGAGAGACAGTGAACCGCGTCGAGCACCGCTGGGCCGGTGCGCTGATGTGGCTGTTGGGTGCGCTGGCGGCGTTGCTCTCGTTGGGGAGCGCGAGCGCGTTCGCCTCGCCCGCGACGTTTCTCGGTAGCTTCCCCTCCGCCGCTCCCCCGACGGGCACGGCGGTCGAAGAATCCACGGGCAACGTGCTGGTCGCCGAGAGTGGAGGCCTCGAGGCGGTCGACGTGTTCGGTGAACGGGGCGGCCCGCCGGCTGGGGGTGCGCCGGCGAAGCTCACCGGCGAAGCCACGCCCGCCGGAAGCTTCTCGTTCAAGGGAGCCATCGCCTACAACGAAGAATGGGCGGGCGTCGCCGTGGACAACTCGACCGGTTCCGCCGCGGGCTCGATCTACGTGGTCGACCCGGGGCACAAGGTCGTCGATCGTTTCAAGCTGAGCGGGGGCGAATTCAAGTACGAATCCCAGTTGACGGGTTTCGTGAGGCCTGAAGGCGTTGCGACGGATGCGGACGGCGACGTGTACGTGAGCGATCCCGGCGCGGAAATGGTCCGCGAGTACTCGCCCGCGGGCACGGCGGAAATCGCCAGCTTCACGGTCGAAGGATCCGAGCGGAGCGTCACGGTCGATTCCAAAGGCGACATCTTCCTGTGGGGGAACCCGAACGCTGCGTTCGAATTCGCAGGTCCGGCTGAGATCAGTCGCAGCTCCGATACGGCGACGAGCGCCGAATCGGTGGCGGAAGTCCCTGAAGTCGAAGGCGCACGCAATGATGGGATCGACCGCGCGACCGACACGGGCTACGTGGCGATCCACGGGCGGGTCGTGGAAGGGTTCGCGATGCCCACCCCGATGAGGACCGGAGGAGAATTCGGCGCGGGGACCTTCTCGGAAGAAATCGAAAGCATCGCGGTGAACGAAAAGACCGGCGCGATCTACGTGGCTGACGACGGCAAGGGAAAGGTCTTCATCTTCCAGGGCGCGCCGTCTCGTTTCCTGCTCACCGTGTTCGTCACGGGCGAAGGCGAAGTCACCTCGACGCCCGCGGGGCTCACGTGTTCGACCGGGGAATGCGCGCATCGGTTCGAAGGCGAAGTGACGCTGAGCGCAGGTAGACCCGGCGCGGGCTACGAATTCGCCGGTTGGATCGGGTGTAGGCCGGTATCGGCGACGACCTGCAGGGTGGAGAGGACAGCGACCACTGAAGTGACCGCTGTGTTCGTGAAAGTGGGCAAGGATGGAGCACCCGGTGGTGAAGGCCAGTCCGGCGCTGCCGGCCCGGCCGGTGAAAGGGGCGCCACCGGCGTGCAGGGCGAAAAGGGTCCCGCCGGTCCGACTGGCGCCCAGGGCCCCGCGGGCAAGGTCGAGCTCGTGTCGTGCAAGAAGGTCAAAGGAAAGCAGCGCTGCACGGTCAAGCTCGTCTCTGGCACGGTCAGGTTCGAAACTGCGGGCTTGGCCGCACGGGCGACGCTGTCCCGTGACGGTCTGGTGTACGCGGCCGGAACCGCGCGCCTGGCGCGCGGCCGCATGAGCCTGCGGCTGACGCCGCGCCGCTCACTGCGACCGGGCACCTACACGCTCACGTTGATCAGCGGAACGGGACGGCACGAGAGGATCACCACGCGGTCGTTCACGCTGAGCTGATCAACGGCCTAGAGCCCGGTCGCGTCGGCCGGGCCCACCGCGAGCGCGCTCTCGCGGACGCGCGCCCCGTCGGGGTCGATCAGTGCCCGCCAGCGTGTGGCGAGCAAGCCGGCGAGCGCGACGCAGGCGCAGCCGAGCGTGAAGGCGGCGCCGGCGCCGTGGGCGTCGACGAGCGAGCCTCCGAGGATCGATCCGGCGGCCATGCCGGCGATCGTGGCGGTGCGGTGCCAGGTGAACGCCTCGGTGGCGGTGCCGGCCGGGGCGAGCGCGCCGACGAGCGAGAGCTGGCAGGAGATCATCGGTGCGAGGGCGAGCCCGGCGAGTGCGCTGAGCAGGAAGGCCGCGGCGAGCGAGTGCACGGCGATCAGCGGCGCGACGGCGAGCGCCATCGCCGCCAGCGTGAGCAGGTAGCGCGGCGCGAGCGCGACGCGCCAGCTGCGGGCGGAGTAGAGCAGCCCTCCGGCCATGCTGCCGACGGAGAAGAGGGCGAGCAGCGGTCCGGCGGCCCAGCGCGAGCCGTGCTGGACCGAGAGGGCGGGGAGCCCGACCTCGACGGCGCCGATGACGACAGCCGCGAGCAGCACGGTGGCGAGCAGCAGGCCCAGGCCGGGACTGGCGAGCGCGCTCGCCCGCGACCCCGTCCGTGCTGCCGCTCGTCTGGCGCTGGAGAGCTCCGAGCTCGCGAACAGCAGGGTCCCGCCGAGCGTGATCAGCGCGCACAGGACGACGGCGGCGGCGGGCGAGATCAGCGCGGCGGCCCCGCCGACGAGCAGCGGGCCGAGCGTCCAAATGACCTCCTGGGTGGTGGCGTCGAGCGCGTAGACGGTTTCGAGTGAGTGCTGATCGACGGCGAGGCTCGGCCACAGCGCGCGGATGCAGCCGGCGATCGGTGGCTGGGCGGCGCCGGCGGCAGCGGCGAGGGCGACGATCGCGGCGAGCGGCGCGCCGGCGCGGGTGAACAGCGCGAGCGCGACGAGCAGCGCGGCGTGTGCGGCGGCGGTGGGCAGCAGCACGCGCGTCTGTCCGACGCGGTCGACGAGTGCTCCGAGCGCGGGGCCGGCGAGCGCGCCGGCGAGCGTGAACGCGCCGACGGCGACGCCGGCGGCGAGGAAGGAGCCGGTGCGCGCGTGCACGAGCAGCAGCACGGCCAGCGAGTACATGCCGGAGGGCAGGCGTGCGAGCAGCGCGCTGGCGAGCAGCCGCGCAAACCCGCGCACGGCGAACAGGGCCCGGTAGCGCGCGATCACGTGGTGCTCATCTGGCCGATCTCGTGGGGCGTGGAGCCGGCGAACTCGACGGGCCGCAGCTCCCCCAAATGCGCGAGCTCCTCGAGCGCGGCGATCAGCGTGTCGACTTCGGCGTCGGTGTTGGCGGCGGTGAGCTGGATGCGAAAGCCGACCTCGTGGCGCGGGACGAGCGGGTAGGCGGCGAGCGTGACGTAGACGCCGCGATCGAACAGCAGCTGCCCGACCTGGCCGATGCGCGCGTGGTCGCGCAGCGGGATCTCGATGATGGGCAGTCCGGAGTGGTTGGGGGTGTGGACGTGCAGGCGCGTGAGGCAGTCCAGCACGCGGCGGGTGTGGTGGTGGATGACGGCGCGCAGCTCCTCGCCGCGGCGCTCGTTGACGTCGAAGCCGGCGAGCACGGTGGCCAGCGAGGCGACGGGCGAGGGGCCGGAGTAGAGGTAGGGGGGCGCGGCGACCTTGAGCATCTGCTTGGTGTCGGTGGTGCAGGCGATGAAGGCGAGCAGCGAGGAGTAGGACTTGGAGAAGCCGCCGACGAGGATCAGGTTGCGGTAGCTCTCGCCGAGGTGGCGGACGATGCTGTTGCCGCGGATGCCGTAGGGGCAGCGCTCGCCGGCGCTGCGTTCGCCGATGACGCCGAAGCCGTGGGCGTCGTCGACGTAGAGCAGCGCGCCGTGCTCGCGGGCGACCTGCGCGAACGAGATGAGATCGGGTGCGTTGCCGGTCATGGAGTTGACGCCGTCCATGCAGACGAGCGCGCCGCCGGTGGGCTCGGCAGCCAGCAGCTCGTTCAGGTGGGCGGGGTCTTCGAAGCGGAAGCGCTTGACGGTGGCGCCGTGCGCCCGCGCGAACTGGCAGCCGTCGTAGATGGTCTTGTGCGAGCGGGAGTCGAGCAGGATCGTGCGCGTGCTGGCCAGCGCGGGGATGACGGACATGTGGATGTGGGTGATGGTGGGCAGCACGAGCGAGTCGGGACTGTGAAGCAGCGCGGTGAGGCGCTCCTCGATCTGCTCGTACAGGACGGGGCTGCCGAGCAGCCGCGACCAGCTGGGGTGGGTGCCCCACGCGTCGAGGTAGGCGGGGACGGCGTCGATGATGTCGCGGTCGAGGTCGAAGCCGAGGTAGTTGCAGGAGGCGAAGTCGGCGAGCCACTGCTCACCGACGCGGATCATGCGCCCGTCGACCTCCTCGATGACGGCGTCCATCATCGGATGGGTGCGCTGCAGCTCGGCGAGGTCGGCGAGCGCCTCGCGCATGCACTCGCCCGCAGCAGCCCCGTTGGCGCTGGTATGCGATGCCCCGTTGCCGTTGCCGTTGCCGTTGCAGTTGCAGTTGCCGTTGGACGGCGATGGGGGTGTGTAGCTGCTGGTGGGTGGCGTTTCGGCGGCCGGCTCGGTGCAACCGGTCGCGACGGCGATCGGCTCGGCGCGCAGCAGCTCCTCGAGCTCGGCGGCGGGCAGGGGCTTTGAGAGCGCGTAGCCCTGGACGAGCTCGCAGCGGCTGTCGATCAGCGAGTTCCAGGTGGTCTGGTCCTCGATGCCCTCGGCGACGACGCGGATGCCGATCGAGTGGGCGAGCTGGATGGTGGACTGGACGATCGCCTCGTCGACCTTGTCGGTGCTCATGCGCTCGACGAAGGAGCGGTCGATCTTGACCTCGCCGACGGGCAGCGCCTTCAAGTGGGTGAGCGAGGAGTAGCCGGTGCCGAAGTCGTCGAGCGAGAGCCCGAGGCCGAGCTCGCCGAGCTGGGCGAGGACGTCGCCGACGCGGACGGGGTCGGCGAGCACCATGTTCTCGGTGACCTCGAGCACCAATGCCTCCGGCGGTAGCCCGTGCTGGTCGAGCATGTCGGCGACCTCGGCGGGGAACTGGGTGTCCTGCAGGTCGGCGACGGTGGTGTTGACCGCGACGTGGAGGTTCAGGCCGGACTCGCGCCAGGCCTTGACCTGTGTGAGGGCGAGCTCGAGCATGCGGCGCGTGAGCGCGCGGCCGAGCCCGGCCTGCTCGGCGACGGTGACGAACTCGGCGGGGGAGATGAGCCCGCGGGTGGGGTGCTGCCAGCGGACGAGCGCCTCGACGCCGACGATGCGGCGGCTGGCGGCGTCGGCCTTGGGCTGGAAGTAGGCTTCGATCTCGCCGTTGGTGAGGGCGTGGGAGAGCTCTCCGGCGAGCGTGAGGCGCTCGACGGAGTGGTTGTCGCGCTCGCTGACGTAGCAGGCGCGGCCGGACTGGGCGGTCTTGGCGTCGTACATGGCGACGTCGGCGTGCTGCATGAGCTGCTCGTCGCCTGCGGCGTGCTCGGGGTAGAGGGCGATGCCGACGCTGGCGGTGACGCGCAGGCTGACGCCCTTGATCGGGAACGGCTCGCTGATGGCGGCGAGGATCTTGTCGGCGACGAGCTCGGCGCGGGCGGTGTCGCAGGGGTCGCAGAGCAGCACGCCGAACTCGTCGCCGCCGAGCCTGGCGGCGGTGTCGCTGGCGCGCAGCACGCCGCGCAGGCGCTCTCCGACCTGCTTGAGCAGCTGGTCGCCGGCGTCGTGGCCGAGCGTGTCGTTGAGCTCCTTGAAGTGGTCGAGGTCGACGAGCAGCAGCGCGAGGCTGGTGTCGCTGGCGCGGCTGGCGTCGATGCCGTTGCGCAGGCGGCGCAGGAAGTCGCGGCGGTTGGGCATCGAGGTGAGGTCGTCGGTGAGCGCCTGGCGGCGGGTTTCGGCGAGCGACCGCACGTCGCGGAAGGCGATGGCGGTGCGGGCGAAGGCGGCGAGCATGGTGAGCAGCGCGAGCGCGAGCGCGAGCGGGTCCAGGCGGCTGAAGTGGTCGTAGACAAGCAGCCCGAGCGCGGTGGTGGTGAAGGCGGCGGGGATGCCGAGCACGGCGCTGCTGGAGACGGTGCTGGCCTTGAGCTTGGTGGCGGGCTGCCAGGCGGCGAGCGCGAGCAGCATGACGCCGATGTCGTAGACGAGGTTGGTGGCGGTGCTGGGGGCGGAGGCGCCGCCGGCGACCTGCAGCGCGTACATGCAGTCGGCCACGGCGAGCGCGAGGAAGCCGCTGCCGAGCATCGCCCACAGCCGGTCAAGTCGCCAGCCGCGCAGGGCGAGCACGCCGACGATCAGCGCGGCGAGCAGCAGGTCGCAGATCGGGTAGGCCATCTCGGTGATGACGGCGGCGGTGTCGCCGGAGACGGAGGCGAGCACGGGCCGCAGCACGATCGCGGCGCCGATCGCGGCGACGCCGAGCGCGGCGATCGTGCCGTCGAGCCAGATGCGCGCGGAGAAGCGCTGCTCGCGCAGGCGGGCGAGGCCGAGGATGCCGATGTAGCAGGTGGGGTAGAGGGTGAGCCACATGCCGTCGCAGATCGAGGGGATCGGCGGGTTGGGCAGGTGTTCGATCCAAGCGGCCCAGAGCACGTTGCCGAGGCCGTAGACGGAGATGCCGAATGCGAAGAACATCCAGGAGCGCCGGTCCTGGCTGGTGCGAACCGCGCGCCAGCAGACGATCACGCCGACGAGGATGTAGACGGCGGAGGTGACCCAGTCGCGGATCGGCTGCTCGACCGCCCGCCCGCCGACGCCGAAGAAGGCATGGGCGCCGGTGGCGGCGACGAGCACGATCAGCAGGCCCGTGAACGCACCCAGCAGGCGCCGCTCGCCCGCGCGCAACGTCGATGACAGCGGCAGCAGTGACGTTCGCATGGCGGCTATATCGGACGAGGGCGGTCGTTTGCTTAGCCCGAACGCCAATTGATAAACGGTGGCATTGCAATTTGCTGCTCTGAGGTACCGGACAGGCGGCCTCTCGAGCGCGGCGGTTAAGGCCCCGCGGCTAGGCAAAGGCAGCGCCAGCGTTTACCTTCCGCCCGTAGGGAAAGGAACGCACGCTCTCTTGACAAGCCCGAGGGGCGCCGGTAGCGTGCGCGCGGACGTTTATTCGGAGCGTGCGGGTTTGGCCGAGCGTATGAGGCGGCCGGCTGCGGGAGACGGTGGACGGGGAAGGATCAGCACAGACCATGGAGGGCCGAGACGAACGCACAGGGACGTCACTGCGGACCTCGACGGGCACCGGCGGGGAGCAGCAGACGGCGCTGGTCTCGCGGGCGGTGAAGCGCGCGCAGACGGGCGACCGCGATGCGCTGGCGTTCCTGTACGCCCGCTACGCGGATGACGTCAGCGGTTGCGTGCGCAGCATCGTGCGCGACGGCGACGACGCGCAGGACGTGACCCGCGACGTGTTCGACAGGCTGGGGGGCATGATCGGCACGTACGGGGAGCGGGAGATGCCGTTCTGGGAGTGGATGCTCGCGCTCGCGCGCAGCCTCGCGGTCGATTACGCGGGCCCCGGCCGGCCGGTCGCGGCACACGAGGCGAGGTCGGCGATGATGCTCCCGTCGTGAGCGACGAGGGCAGCGCCGCGGCCGACGCAGGCGCCGACCAGCGGTTCCCGGCAGCCTGAACCGTCCGCTTACGCGGAAGAAGCGCATCGCGACGGCGTTCTTCGCGTATGAGGCACTTCACAGGTCGCCCGCTCGCGCACCGTTCGTGTTCTGTGGGCTCGCATCGGCGTTGGTGCTCGCGGTCGCCGCGGCGACCGGCGTGGCGCTGCGGCCGCCGGCGGCGTACGCGGTCGAAGCGCCGCCGGCGCTGCGGCCGCCCGCGGCGTACACAGGCGAAGCGGCGCACATCACGATCGCATCCGCCGAACTGAATGGCTCGGTGTACCCAGCGGGCCAGCTAACGAGCTACTACTTCCAGTACGGGCCGACGGGCTCCTACGGCTTGCAGACCCCGCTTGCGGCCGCCGGCACGGGCTTCCAGGGGATCCACGTGGCGGCCGCGATCGGCGGCTTGGCGGCGGGTGCGACCTACCACTACCGGCTGGTTGCGGTCAATCCGTCGGGCACTGTGCCGGGAGCCGATCGGCAGTTCGCGGCGAAGAAGATCCCGCTCACGTTCGCGGTGTCGGCGATCCCTCCGCGCGTGGTGTTCGGACACCCGTTCTCGGTGGTCGGCACGCTCGCGGGGACGGGCGCGCCGGGGCACATGGTGGTGCTGCAGGGCAGCCCGTTCCCGTATCTGGCGCCGTTCGAGGATCTGGCGCCGCCGCAGCTCACCGACGCTGCCCGCGCCTTCTCGTTCACGCTGCCGATGCTGGCGAAGAGCACCGAGCTACGCGTGGCGACGCTCGACACGCCGCCGGTTCTCAGCCGGGTGATGCAGGAGCTGGTGGTGGTGCGGGTCGCGTTGCACGTTCGGGCGAGCGGGCGGGCCGGCTTCGGCCGCCTGTTCGGGACGGTCGCCCCGGGGCAGCTCGGGGCGGTGGTGCTCTTGCAGCGGCTGGGCGCCGGGCGCCGGCCGAGGACCGTGGCGCGCACCGTGATCATCGGAGGAACCGCAGCCTCCTCGCGCTTCCGCAAGGTGGTGCGCATCCCCAGTCCTGGGCTCTACCGGGCGCTCGTTCTGACCGCCGGAGCGCAGGTCTCCGGCGCGAGCCGCACGACCAGGATCGGCTGAGGCCTCGGTCGAGCGCCGCGGTCGCGGTGGAAGCAATTGCGTAACCGGCGCGTTTATCGGGCGATGTCCACGCGTCGCCCAGCCACACGCCGCACACGGCCCCTGGCCGCTGCCCGGATACGCGCACGGCGCCTGTTCGCCCTGTCGATCGCGGCGGCGGGCCTGCTGCTCACGGCCGGATCGGCGCAGACGGCGGCGGCCCCGGGCGCGGGCATCGAAGGGATCTGGTCGTTCAGCGGCGGGGAAGTTGCGATCCAGCGCCAGCCGGGCGGGACGCTCGTGGGCACAGTGGTGGCGCCGACGAAGTTCGTGGAATGCTCGCACCCCGACGGCGAGCAGATGTGGACGAGCATGGCGCTGCAGCCCGACGGCTCCTACTGGGGGCTTCACCAGTGGTACTTCCAGTCGCCGGGGTGTGTTGCGAACCCCCAGCTCGGCCCGACCGCCTGGCGGGTGATGGAAGCCCCGGGCGGCGCGCACTACCTGCTCGTATGCTTCAGCTCGCCGGGCACGACGCAGCCGACGATCTCGCCCAGCGGCACCGCGCAACACGCGACGTTCGGCTGCCGTGAATCGGCGCGCATCGCTCCGCTTCCCGTCGAATCGACCTTCGCCGAATCGGTGCTGCTGCCGAGCAACCGCAAGTGCTACAGCCGCAGGGTCTTCCAGATCCACCTCAGAGACCCAAAGTACGATCCGCTGAAGGAAGTCCTGATCACGCTCGGGCACCGCCGCATCCTCGTCAAGCGCCACCGCAACGTGTTCGTCGCAACCGTCAACCTGAGAGGGCTGCCCCGGGGCACGTTCACTGTCAGGATCCGCGTCACGACGCTGCTCGGGCACCACCTGACGGGCAGCCGCACCTACCACACGTGCGTCAGCCGGCGGGCGAAGCGCAGCGGGCGCGGATCCTCGCACGGTTGATGTGGCGATGCATGATCGCTACGCCGCCTATGGACTGCAGCTGCGCTCCGACTTTCCGCTGCGGGGCATGACGTCGGAGCTCGGGGATGGGCTGCCCTCCTTGCAGCTCGAGCTGATCACGCCGCACGAGCTCGACAGTAAATGGAGCGCGGTCGAGCAGCCGCCGCTCTGGTCGGGGCGCCTCGGCGACGGCAGCGAGCTGACGATCGAGCGCGGCAGGCGGGGCGAGACGCTGTTCGCGAACGGCGAGATCGCCCGCTACCAGCTCGACCCGGGCGGGCGGCGGCTTGCGTGCGCGCCCGCGGAGCCCGGGTGGGCGTGGCAGCGGACGCTGCTCGGCAAGGTGCTCTCGAGCATCGGCGTGATGCGCGGCTACGAGGCGCTGCATGCGAGCGCGGTGGACTCGCCTTCGGGGGCGGTGGCGATCGCGGCGCCGACCGGCACGGGCAAGACGACGCTTGCGCTCGAGCTGATGCGCCGTGGCTGGCCGCTGATCGCCGACGACGTGCTCGCCCTGGCACCGAGCCCGAGCGGACCGGTTGCCTATCCCGGGACGCCGCACATGAACCTCTCCCTCCTCTCGGCCAGCCCTCCGCCGCGCGAGGTCGCCCGGACGATCGCGCTGCTCGACGGCGACCGCTGGCTGGTCGCCCGAAGGACGGCGCGCGAGCCGCGGCCGCTGCGCACCGTCTGCCTGTTCGCGCGCGCGCCCGGCCTCACGCTCGACGTGCAGAGGCTGCCCCGCAGCCCCCTGCCGCTGACCCCGTACATGCTCGGCCTGCAGGGTGACGGCGAGCGCGCGCGCCGCCGCTTCGGCATCTACGCGGACATCGCCGATGCCGCCAAGCTGGTGCGCCTCACGGGCCCCGAGACCGCCCGCCCGAGCGCCCTCGCCGACCTGGTGGAACACGCGGTGTGCGGCGAGCCCGCCGCCGTGCCGGCCGGAGCCGAGCGATGAGCGCCCAGTCGCCACAGGCGCTCCTCGCCACGCCGTCGGCCGCACCCGGGGCGCCCGCGCCGCGTCCAGCCGTGTCCACCGTCGCCGCCCCGCTGGCGATCAAGGGCCTCAGCAAGCGCTGGCACGCCGACCAGGCGCCGGTGCTCGACGGGCTCGACCTGACGCTCGAGCCCGGGACGATCACGTGGGTCGGGGGCCGCAACGGCGCGGGCAAGACGACGCTGCTGCGGATCGCGGCCGGGCTGATCGAGCCCGACGCGGGCACGGCCGAGGTGTGGGGGCTGAACGCCAGCCGGCACCGCGTGCGCTACCAGACGCTGGTGTCGTTCCTGCCCGCCGGGGACCGCGGCTTGTACGCGCGGCTGACCGTGCGCCGCCAGCTGGAGTTCTGGGCGCGCATCTCGATGGTTCCCCGCCCGCAGGTCCGCCAGATCGTGGAGCGCGCGATCGACGCGTTCGACCTGCGCGAGCTCGCGGAGCGTCGCGTGGACAGGATGTCGATGGGTCAGCGCCAGCGGCTGCGGCTCGCGATGACGTTCCTGCCCTCGCCCGAGGTGGTGCTGCTCGACGAGCCGCTGACGAGCCTCGACGCGGAGGGGGCGGCGCTGCTCCTGCACGCCGTGGACGAGGTGCTGACGCGCGAGGGCGCGGTGTTGTGGTGCTCGCCGACCGGCGAGCACCTGGATGTGGCCTTCGACGCGCGCTGGCACTTGCAGCAGGGCAGGCTGGTGCGGGCATGAGCGACGCGCTGGCGGGCGCGCACGCGTTCCTCGCGGTGATGCGGCGCGACCTGACGATCTATCTGTCCTATCGCACGCGTCTGGTGAGCCAGGCGCTGACGTCGGTGTTCAGCCTGACCCTGTTCTTCTATGTGTCGCGCCTGGTGCACGTGAGCGGCTTCAGGACGCCGGGAAGCTACTTCGGCTTCGTGGTGGTGGGCATCGCGATGGTCGGCGTGTTGTACTCGTGCTTCTCGATTTCGGAACTGCTGCGCCAGGAGCTGATCGCGGGCACCTTCGACCGGCTGCTGCTGTCGCCGTTCGGGGCGGTGCGCAGCGTACTGGCGATGACGCTGTTTCCGCTGCTGTACTCGTTCGCGCTGGCGGCGCTGACGCTCGGCATCGGCTGTGTGGTGTTCGGGCTGCGCCTGCACTGGTCGACGGTCCCGCTGAGCGTGCCGGTGCTGGCGCTGGCGCTGCTGGCGTTCCTGCCGTTCGGTGTGCTGTTCGCGGCGCTGACGGTGGTGATCAAGCAGGGCAGCGTGGGGACGGCGTGGGCGATCGCGCTGCTGTCGATCGTCGGCGGGCTGTACTTCCCGGTGTCGCTGCTGCCGGGATGGGTGCAGACGGGCGCGACGCTGCAGCCGTTCACGCCGGCGACGGGCGAGCTGCGCCATCTGCTCGTCGGTACCCCGCTCGGCGAAGGCGAGCTCGGCGCGGTGCTGAAGCTCGCGGCGTTCGCCGCGGTGCTCGTGCCGGCGTCGATCCTGATCCTCTCCCGTGCGATCCGCTTCGCCCAGCGTCGCGGCACGATCATTGAGTACTGAGATTGGAGCAGCGGATGACCCCAGATGCCGTGCAAGAAGCCACCTCCGTGCTCGACGCGAGGGTTGCGGTGCCCCAGCACGTGGTCTATCGCAGCTTTCCTTCGGAGACCGTGGTGTTGAACCTGAACACCGGCAAGTACCACGGCCTGAACGCGACGGCGGGGCGGATGCTCGAGACGCTCGAGCGCTCTGCCAGCGTCAGGGCGGCAGCGCTAACGCTCGCGGCGGAGTACGAGCAGCCGGCCGAGATCCTGGAGCGCGACCTGTGTGCGCTGTGCCGGGCGCTGCTGCAGCGCGGCCTGGTCGAGGTCGATGGCTCGCCCGCGAGCTGAGGCGTGCGGCGCGCGCCCGCCGACCGCGCCCCCGCGCCTGCTCGCCCGCCGGCCGGGTTCGCGCTCGCGCAGGCTCCCAGAGGGCCGGCCAATGGGTCGACCCGAGCGGGTCCGGCTGGCGGCTGAGATAGCGGCGGCCTACGTGCGCACGCGTGTGGCTCTGCGCGACCGGCCGATCGCGACAGTGCTCGCGACGCTCCGCGCCGGCGCCCGTCCTGCCTCTGCGCACAACGCGTCCCGGACATGCGCCGCCACCGCCGGCGAGCGGGCTCAGACGCTCGAGGAAGCGCGACGCCTCGGTCGGGCGGTTGCGCGGACGCTGGCGCTGGTTCCCGGCGACACGCGCTGCCTGGTGCGCTCGCTGGTGTTGACATGCCTGCTTGCCCGCCGGGGGATCCCGGCCACCCTGGTGATCGGCGCGCAGACGACGCCGCGGTTTCTCGCGCACGCGTGGGTGGAGCACGACGGGTTGCCGGTGCTGGACCCCGGTGACGGTTCGTTCGCGCGCCTGGTGGAGCTGTAAGCGATGAGCGGATGATCAGGGCTACCGTGTTCGGTCTGGACGTGTGGTCGGAGTGTCCGCTGGCCTACCTGACGGGCTCGCGCGCGCAGGCCACCGGCCGCAGCCTCGACGTGACCGTCGTTGCTGACGGCGAGGAGGAGCTGGACTGGCCCGCGGGGGCGCAGATGATCGGCGTGCAGCGCCTGGCGGACGGCACGCTCGGCTTCCGCATCGAAGCGCACCCGCGGGCCGGCTACCTGCTTGCCGGGGAGGCGTATGGTGCGCATGTGCTCTCGGCGGACGGCCTGCGCCTGCGCTGCGAGCCGCGCGGCGCGCGCGCGCAGGACTGGCAGCGGTTTCTGATCGCGCAGGTGCTGCCGTTCGCGGCGACGCTGAACGGCCTGGAGGTGCTTCACGCGAGTGCTGTGGTGGTCGACGGGCGCGCGGTGGCGCTGGTCGGACCGTCCGGGGCCGGGAAGACCTCGCTGGCGCTCGCGCTGTGCCGCCTGGGGGCGGGCTTCCTGGCCGACGACGTGGTCGCGGTCGAGCGCGCCGAAGAGCTGCTGGTCGCTCATCCGGGCACGCCCGTGGCAGGTGTGGACCACGTCGAGGCCGAGCGCCTGCCGGTGAACGTTGCCGCGGGCGGGGTTCTGGCGATCGACGGGCGCGAGCGGCTGATGCGGGTGTGCGGCCATTGCGAGCCCGCGCTGCTCTCGGCTGTGCTGTTCCTGAATCGGAGCGCGGACGGCCCGGACGATCCGGACTTCCAGCCGCTCGCGGACGCCCGCTCGCTGCTGTCGGCGACGTTCAACCTTGTCGATGAGGAGCCCGGGCGCCTGCGCGGCCTGCTCGACGTGTGCGCGCTGGCGGCGCGCGGACGCGTGGAGCGCGTGCTCGCCGGACCGTCGGTCGACTCGACGAGGCTCGCCGAGGCCGTGCTGGGACGGCTCGGACGGCCGGCGTGAGACGGGTGATCGCGGGCATCTTCGACCCCAGCGGTCGTGCCCGCGGCGAGCGCGTCGCCGCAGCGGTGGCGCCGTACGCGGCGCGCATGCTGCACAGCGGCCCGCTGCGGATAGCCTACACGGGTACGGCGCCGCCCGCGGGGGAGCCGCTGTGCCTGCTCGAGGGGTTCATCGACGACGCACGCGAGCTCGCGCACGCGCTTGGCCTGCCGCACGAGACGCCGCCGGAGGGGCTGCTCGCGGCCGGCTACCGACGCTGGGGTCCGACGCTGCTGCCGCGCTTGCGCGGGGACTTCGTGCTGCTGGTATGGGATAGAGAGCACGGGGAGGGCCTGATCGCGCGCGACCAGCTCGGCGTGCGCTGCATGTACCTGCACGAGGCGGCCGGGGTGCTGTGCTTCGCGAGCGAGATCCACCATTTGCTGGCGCTGCTGCCGAGCCGCCCGCCCCCGGACCCCGTGAGCGTGGCGCACCTGGTGGCGGTGAGCAACCGGTCGGGCCCGGACACGCTGTACGCCGGGGTGCGTCGCCTGAACCCGGGATCGCTGCTGTCGCTGGACCGTCGCGGCGCGCGCGAGCGACCGTATTGGCAGGCCCGCTTCGCCGAGCCGCTGGACCTGCCGGTGGCGGAGCTGGGCGAGCACGTGCTCGGGGCGCTGCACCGCGCGGTCGCGCGCCGGATCGACTCCGACGGCGAGACCGGCGTGCTGATGAGCGGCGGTCTTGACTCGGCGTCGGTGGCGTCGGTCGCCGCAGCGCAGGCTCCGGGTCGCATCTCTGCCTACGCGGGCGTTTTCCCGGAGCATCCTGCGGTGGACGAGTCGGAGCTGATCGACGCACTGCGCCGGGCGCTCGCTCTGCCGGGGATGACCGCCGAGGTCCGCGCCGGTGGCCTGCTGGCGAGCGTAGTCGAGCACGTGCGGGCGTGGCAGATGCCGCCTGTCGGCTGGGGGGATTTCTGGACTGTGCCGCTGCTGGCGTCGGCGGCCGACGTGGGTGTGGGGGTGATGTTGGGCGGGGACGGCGGCGATGAGCTGTTCTGCGCGCGAGAGTACGTACTGGCCGACCGCCTGCGGGGTGGGCATCCGCGCCAGGCGCTGGCGCTCGCGTTCGAGCTTCCCGGGGCCGGGGATCGCCCGCCGCGCCGCCAGGTGGCGCGCGTGTTCGCCGACAGAGCGGTGCTCGGCGCTCTGCCCTACCGGCTGCACAACATCGCCCGGCGCGCGCTTTCGGCTTCCCGGCCACCCGGCTGGATGCGCCCGGAGGCGGCCCGAGATCTCATCGGACACGACGACCCGGTTGCGTGGAAGCGCCTCGACGGCCCGCGCTGGTGGGCTCACATCGCGCACGGCATAACCCGCGGGGTCGAGGAGGGCGGCGTGTTCGAGCATCTGCGCCGGCGGGCGGCGCTCGCGGGCGTGCAGGCGCGCCATCCACTGTTCGACCTGGACCTGCTCGAGCTCGCTCTGCGTCAGCTCCCCGAGGCGACGCTCGACCGGCACCGGAGCCGGCCGGTGCTGCGCGCGGCGATGACGGGGCTGCTTCCGGACTCGGTGCGCATGCGCCCTGAGAAGGCATGGTTTGACTCGCTGATCGTGGACTCCCTGAGTGGACCGGACGGCGCCGCCGTGCAGCGGCTGATCACCGGCCCCGAAGCCGAGCTGCGCGCTTATGTCGACTGCGAGGCCGTTCAGCGCGCCCTCTTCCGTCGCAGCCCAACCGAGCGGCCGGATCGATTCCGCTGGATGCACCAGGTCTGGCGCCTGCTGAGCGCCGAGTGCTGGCTGCGCGCCCAGCACAACCACTTCGGCGAGGCGCCGTCCGGCGTCCAGTCCACCCCGGCACGCGTGGAGGTTCGCTCCGCAGGGCCCGCGCACGCCGCCCACTCCTACGTTTTTCCACCTTGACCGGGAGCGCGCTTCCTCTACGCTTCTCTGCGTGCCGGCTGTTCGCAAGATGTGCGGACAGGCATCTACTGGAAGGACCGTTGACATGGACGAGCAGAGGACATCCCAGGCGTACGAGGCGCCGAAGGTTGTCGATTACGGCAACCTGCAGGAGCTGACCGCCGCGTGTCTGGGTGGCACCGGGGGAGACGCGGGCTATCCGGCCCACATCGGTGGCTACACCGCCGGCCCGAGCAACCCAGCCGCCGGTTGCCACTCGAATCCCTGACAGCGGCCTCGATCTGAACATAGAAGCAGCCACTGCGCAGTGCGTTCAGCCGCCCCAATGGGCGGCTGTCGCGTTTCTGTGGGGCCTGAAGACCCAGGGACCTCGCTCACGGCCGGTCGGAAGTCAGCACAGACGGTGACCGTTAGTCGGACATGTCCACGCCGGCAACGCAGGCGCGCCGCGCCGACCATCACGAGGCGGCGCACGGGACGGTCGCGCTGATCGCGGGTGACGGGCCCCGGCAGGTGCTTGCGCGCGTCCTCGACGGCGGCAGGCGCCCGGTCAGCTCGTTCGATTCGCTCCAGGCAATGCTCGCATGGGATGGCCCTACCGATCCGGCGGCGATCGTGCTGTGGGTGGAGGACACCCTCTCCTCGCCGACCGGCGTCGTGGAGCTGACCAAGCGCTTTCGGCAGACGCCCGTTGTGATTGCCTGCAAGGACATCCAGCGTTGGGAGGTCCGCGCGGCCCTCGCGGCGGGAGCAGCAGGCGTGGTCACGGACCGCAACCTCCCAAGGACGCTGGGCACCTGTTTGCGGGCTGTGCTCGCGGGCCAGATCTGCGTGCCGCGCGAGCACTGGCGCCAGATCGAGCCGCCGGTTCTCTCTACCCGTGAGAAGCAGATTCTCGGGCTGGTCGTGATGGGCTACATGAACAGCCAGATAGCGGCGCGGCTGTTCCTCGCGGAAAGCACGGTCAAGAGCCATCTCTCCTCCGCGTTCGGAAAGCTCGGCGTGCGCTCGCGCAATGAGGCCGTTGACCTCATCCTGAACCCCGAGCGGGGTTTGGGGATGGGGATCCTCGCACTGGGAGGCGAGCCGGTGCAGCCGGACGCGCTCTCACGCCCGGATGCTGGGTTCGCGCGGGGCGGCTGAGGACGCCCCGTTCGAGGAAACCTCGGGTGCGGGCGGCCGTGTGGAGTACACGCTCGGCGAACCGGACTTGGCTCCGTTGGCGACCACACCCAACAGGCGCGCGCGGCTGCTTGCCAGAATCCTATGCAGGCGCTCGGCGGCGTCACGGCGGCTGCGCCCGACCCACCCCACGATGATGACCCCGTCGACGCTGTTCAGTAGGGGAAACGCGTCGGAGACCGCGGTCAGCGGGGGCGTGTCGATCACGACCAGGTCGTAGGCCGAGCCCGCCCACTCGATCACGGAGCGCATTCGCTGGCTGTCGATGAGCGCGGCCGGGTTGGGCGGCAGCGTGACCCCCGCGACCAGTACATCCAGCGCGCGCACTACGGTGCCGTTGTGCGCCCTCGGATCGAACGACTGAACGGCGTCTTGGGCGTTCACCGAGCCCACGAGCACGTCCGTCAGGCCAGGCCCGGCATTGATGCCCAGCTGCTGGGCCAGCGTCGGCTGCCGCAGATCGACCTCGGCGAGCAGCACTCTCGCGCCCATGCAAGCCGCCGCTTCCGCGAGATGGACCGCGACCGTGGTCTTGCCGTCTCCCTGTGCCGCTGACGCGACGAGCAGGGTGTGCAGGTCGCCGTCGACGTTGAAGAAGCGCAGGTGGGCGCGTATCAGGTTGAAGGCCTCCGCCTCGGCGGGCGGCAGGCTCGCGCCCGCGCGCTTGCCCCTGCGGCGAGCAAGCGCGGCGCTCTCGGGCACGATCCCCAGCATGGGCAGCCCATGGGTCGCCTCGAGATCCTCCGGACTCTTGATTCGCCGGTCCACGCGCTCAAGCACGAAGGCGAGCGCCAGGCCGATCAGCAGACCGAGGAACAGGCCGAGGACGGTGTTGCGCGAGGTCTTCGGAGAGGACGGAGCGCCCGGTGGGACGGCTTCTCCGGCGACCTGCGCGTTGCCGTAGTTCAGTCCTCCGAGCAGGCGCAGCGTCTGTCCGCGCTGCTCCAGTACGAGGCCGTCCGCACCGAGCCGCTGCGCGCGCGGCATCGCCGCCAGTTGCTTCTCTACGAGCGCCAGCGCGGAGGTGAAATACGCGTGATTGGCGCTCTGCTGATTCTTGACGAACTGCTGGGCATAGGTGTTGGCTATCGCTGCGGCCAGCGACGGCGACGCGGCGGTGGCGGAGACGCTGACGACGCTCGATTCGCCCTGTCCGCTTACGCTCACGCTTTCGGCGACCCTCTCGGCGGTCAGGCGATCGCCCAGGAGCGCGGCCGTGCTCGCTGCCGTCTCGCCCCCGACCCTGACGAGTTCGACGTTGCTCGCCTGCTGCTGCAGCAGGGAGCCGCCGGAGCTCTGGAGTCCCACGATCTGCTGGCTCAGCGGGTTGCTGCTGAAGCTAAGAGACGCGGTCGCGGTATACCGCTTGGGCTGATGCTTCGAGACCGCGAACGCCGCTCCGGCGACCACGACGACGCAGAGCCCGATCAGCGGGAGGCGGCGACGCAGGACGCGTAGGGCCTGTTCGAGGTTGAGCGCTTCCGGGCTTTGCTGCATGTGCGTGTGTCCTCTCAAGTTCGCCGCATGTCGCTTGTCCCTAAGAACCGTTTGCGCGTACGAGAACTTCTGGCGGCCGGCTGGGTGTCGACGACGGTGCATGCCGAGCCGTTGCGCCCGCTTCCCTTCCGGCGGCGACCTCGTGCAAGTCGCCGAGGCGCCGCGCCGTTGTTCGCTAAGAGCCTCGATGACCGTTCTGCAACCGATCTCAAGCTCCATTGCGGCCATCCGGCGGCGCCGAGCACGGCCCGGGGTGCGTACGCGACCACGGTGTGCGCGATGACCGGCTCCGCCCCCCGCGCCAGCGTGATCGTCCGCACGAAGGACAGTGCGCGCACGCTCGGTGGAGTGCTGTCGCTTCTCCGGGCCCAGACGGTGCCCGCGGAGATAATCGTCGTGGATTCGGGATCGAGCGATCGGACGCTCGCGATCGCGCGCGAGGGGGCGGACCGCGTGATCGAGCTTGATCCTGCCCGTTTCTCATTCGGGCGCTCGCTGAACCACGGCGCGGCCGCGGCCGGCGCGCCCATCCACTTCGCGCTCTCCTCCCATGCGTTCCCCGCCAATGAGTGTTGGATCGAGCGCTCGCTGTCCCTTTATGGCCGTCCGGATGTCGCTGCGACCAACGGCGCGGTCAGCCTTCCGGGCTCGCCCGAGCCGCCCTCCGGCACGTTTTACCAACGGTTCTCTGACGCGACGGCTCATCCGCTGTGGGGCTTCTCGAACACTGGGTCCTCCTGGAGGGCGGATGTCTGGGCAGCATTCCCGTTCGACGAGCACCTGCCCACGGCTGAGGACAAGCAGTGGGCCTTCCGGGTGCTGGCGGCCGGGTGGAAGATCGCGTTTGATCCGCGGCTGTCGGTCAGCGACTCACATCGTAGGCGTCACGGCCTGCGCCATCTCTATCGGCGAACTCGACGCGAGGTGGAAGCCGTCGGATCGTTCGCGAATCTCGCGCCCATGACGCCCGGCGATCTGCTCCGCACGTGGCTGACAGAGGTTCCCTCGCGCACGCCGTATCGCGGCTGGCGCCGTCGCCTGAACTACTTCCGCATGACCGAACTGCTCGCCCGGTACCACGCCGTCAACGCGGGGGATTCGTCTCTCCTGCGGTCGCCCCGACGTCCGCTCCGCGGCGACCCGCCCACGTCCGCCGCCGATGGCGCCGCCGAGAGCACGTGATCCGGCCGATTCCCCCACCTGGGCGCCGCCAAACTGGCTCCTCCTACAGCGCGGGCCTGATGTTCAGCCTCGCGAGCTTTGCCGCGATCGCCCTCATCACGCTGTTCACCGGCGTGCTCTCGGCGCGTCTGTATGGGATCACTGTCATCGGCCAGGCGGCGCTCGTTCTCGCGCCGGTTACGATCGTCACGTTGCTCTCGACGGTGCGCGAGCAGCCAGCGATGGTTCGCGAGCTGGCGAAGCTGCAGCCTCGGCATCCTCGCGTCACGGGTGTGGCGCTGGCGGTGTTTGCGTTCTCGTTCCTGCTCACCGCGGTGGTGACCGCGCTCGGGGTGGGGGTTTGCTACTTGGCGTTCCGCGGGCCGCTGCATGCCCCCGAGCTGGTGGGGCCGGCCGTCGTCGGGCTGTGCGGCTATCTGCTGATCATTAACACCTGCTGGAACATCGATGGCGTGTTCGGGGCGTTCCGCGCCGGCCGTGAGTTGTTCGCCGTCCGGCTTCACCAGGCGGTGGTATACGGAGTGTTGCTCGTTCTCCTTACACGCGTCACCTACAGCGTCTGGGCTCTGGTGTTCGCTTTTCTCGGCTCGTGGCTGACAGCGCTGATTCATCGCCTCATCTTGCTGCCGCGCGTGATCAGCCTGCGGGCGTCGATCGCCGATATACGTGCCGGGTTTCAGACCCTGCGCGAGATCGTCACGTTCGGGTTGAAGCTCACCCCGGGCTTTCTCGCCGTGGGCTTTACTGAAGCGAGCGGCACCTGGATCCTCGGCGCCACGACCTCCGTAAGCGCTGTGGGCGCCTACAGCCGCGCTTGGACCTTCGCGACCCGTCTGACCGAACTCAACTGGCGGATAACCGAGATGCTGCTGCCGACGCTCGTGCGGCATCGGCACGCGGGTGACACCGATGCGTTCGACCGGATACTAGGAGACTCGCTGCGCTACGCGGCGTTCGGAATGTTGCTGCCGGCTGCCGTCGGCGGCGGTGCTGCGGAAGGGATCATGCACGTGTTCGGCGCAGGGTTCGAGAGCGCCTCTAACGCACTTCGTCTGCTGCTGCTGGTGCCACTGCTCCAGACGCTCACGGCGATCCAGGGAACGGCGTTGATGGCCTACGACCGGCCGCTGCTAACCGCGCTCGCCCAGGTCGTGAGGTTCGCCGTCACGCTCGCCGCCGGGATCGTCCTCTCCGTCAGCCTCGGCATGACCGGCATGGCGCTCGCGATGGCGGGTGGGGCGGCAGTGAGCTTCGCAGCCTATCTGGCGATTCTGCGCTTCAGCCTCGGATTTGCGATGCCGGCGCTGTTGCACGCTCGACAGCTCCTCGGGTTCTCGGCGGCATACGCGTGTGGGTTCCTGACCGCGCACACCTTGGAGCACGAGCTCAGCGGGATACTCGGACTCTCAGCCGCGCTGCTCGCCGGGTCCGCTGCTTATGTTGGCGTCGGCGTCGCCGTGGCGGGAACGACACAGACAGACAGAGCCCGTCTGAGGCGCGCTGTCAGCAAACCGTCGGGCAGTCCCTTGCCCATCGAGGTGTCGGGAGCCACGTGACCGATCACGTTGCCCCCATCTTCCTCTTCTCGACCGCGCGCTGTGGTTCAACGCTCCTGCAGCGCATTCTCGGCTCCTATCCCGAGATCGCCACGGTATCTGAGCCCTGGCTCCTAGTTCCTTTGATGTATGCGTTCCGCACGCGCGGCGTCTATGCCGAGTATGAGCATGGCACATTGGTGAGCGCCATGGAGGACTTCTGTGCCCAGTTGCCGGACGGACGACGGACGTTTCAATCCGAGCTGCACGAGCTCACTACACGCTTGTACCAGCACCAATGCGAACCGCACCATCGCTACTTCCTCGACAAGACGCCCCCGTATTTCCTTATCGCCGACGAGATCATTGAGATGTTCCCCGATGCCAAGTTCATCTTCTTGTGGCGTAACCCGCTTGCGGTGGCCGCCTCACTGGCCGATTGGCCTCAGCGCAACTGGGGCGGCCTCTATCGCGAGAACCTTTTCTTCGGACTGGCGAATCTGATCAGGGCATACGAGCTGAACGTGGAGCGCGCTCATGCCGTTCGGTTTGAGGATTATGTGACCGGCGATCATGAGACGTGGCTGCGTTTGATGGCCTACCTTGAGCTGCCGTTTCGCCCTGAGTCGCTGGGTGAGTTCTCTGGTGTCACGCTCACAGGCCGCATGGGCGATAAGCACGGGGTGAACCTGTATCAATCGCTCAGCTCGGAGCCATTGACCAAGTGGCACGCGACGCTCGCGAATCCGCTTCGCAAGGAGGCAGCGCGTCGCTATCTAGCGTGGATCGGCAGAGCGCGATTGGCAACGATGGGATACGACGCTGACGAGCTCTATAGAGAGCTCGATGGTCTACGCGCCGACATGAGCAACCTAGGCGCCGACGCGATCAATCTCGCCAAGGTGCTAGTTACCGAGCCGCTCCGTTTTCGCGTGCGTCACATGAGCAACGTGAGAAGGCCGAGCTCTCTCCGCTACATCCTAGGCGCGGGACGGAGCATCTGAGATATGACCCCGCGCCTCCCCGTCACCGTGATCATCCCGGTTTACAACCGTGCGGACATGCTCGCGCGCGCTCTCGGTAGCGTTTGGTCGCAGCGGTCGATGCCTGCCGAGGTCGTTGTGGTCGACGACGGCTCTCACGACGATACGTCGGCGGTTGCTATCAAGCTCGGCGCGCGTGTGATCCGGCACGCGCACAACCGTGGTCTGGCGGCTGCTCGGAACACTGGCGTGGAGGGCGCATGTCATCCCTGGATCGCCCTTCTCGGGTCGCCCCTCGAACCCCACGCG
>Ga0209415_10001802_pt1 | contig 40422 bp, 38 predicted proteins | sample PeaSoiSIISIP2007_FD_187696 | JGI IMG/M metagenome (GOLD analysis project Ga0209415, IMG submission 187696) | Peat soil microbial communities from Weissenstadt, Germany - SII-SIP-2007 (SPAdes) (version 2) | ecosystem: Environmental > Terrestrial > Soil > Wetlands > Peat | place: Germany...
CAATGTGGACTCGCAGTTCCCGCCATATACGACGAAGTCAGCGACGTTGGCGCTTTGAATGAAAATCGCGCCGATACTGAGAATCGCGGAGCCGACGTTGGTGATCTGCAACGTCTTCACGTTGCTCGTGCTGTTAACTCCCTGGACACCGAAATTGACCGCAGCTGCGCTTGGCGACACTTTGGCGAACTCGCCGGTGCCGCGGACACTCATATAGGCAAGAGTGCCGCTCACACCCCAGCTTGCATCGAGAAGCTGCACCTCGACGGCCCGGGCGCCCGATCCCGTAGGGTCGAAGGTAACTGTGAACGTACAGTTCTGCCGAGGAGTGATCTGTGCGGATGCGCAGTTACCGTTGGTGACCTGAAAATCGCCGGTATCAGTACCGGTGATGGGTGCTATTGCTATCGAACCAAGAGTTTGGGTTGACGTGCCATTGTTGGTCACCGTGATCGTTCGTGGGATGCTCGCGATCCCAATGCCCTCGGGCGGGAAGACCAGAGACGACGGAGTGAAGGTCACCTGCGGAGGCTCTGCCCCAACCGTGGCGACGACCGAGTTCGGCGCCGTCACGCTTCCACCGCTGCCGCTCACGCCGAGGGAGAACGTATAGGTGATCGGCGTTCCGGTCGAGTCCTTGGGAAGCACGACCTTCTTTGAGAAGACCTGCGAACCACAGCTGACCGTTGACGGAAGTCCGGCCAGGGACGGTGACACGGTCAGCTTGCAGGTCTTGGCAAGCTTCAACTTTGCGCTCAAGCTGACGGTGCCGCCCTTGTACGAGAAAGTCTGCGGACTACCGGCGAATGAGAGCACGACCGGCGGACCTGTGTGCGGGACCGTCGCAGCTGCGGCTCCAGGTGAGAGGCTCACTGCCACGGCCGCAAGAACGGATGCGACCGGGAAAGCTAGAGCTCCCTTGTGATGTGAGCGCCGCTCCTTTCGAGCCGGCCTAGCGCCGGCATTCAACGTCGCAGAAAGGTCTTTCCCGTGCATGGTGCTCTCCCTCCACCTGATTACCACCCTCGCTTTGGTCAATCGCGGCCAGGTTAGTTCAGTCTCCGTGGCGCGGTCGTCATTCGTCAAGACGGGGTGGTCAAGACAGCTCGCTGTGCGCGCTCCAATCCGAAGGCAGGGATGTCGAGGGCTGGTCTCACCGGGATGTCGAGGGCATGCCTCATGAATTGGCCTCGATGGCCCTGCAGGCGGCACACAGGTCATCGTGCACAGAAGGACCCCGGGAGGGCGCAACCGGGGAGGGAATGTGGCAGTCGCGCGACAGTGTCGCCTCCCCGCCCGCGCTCGTTCTACGCTTGACCCGTGGGCGCGCCTGCGCTAGAGGACGATCGGTCAGGGGACGATCCGGGGGTCCTGTCCGCGCTCGTGGCGCTGCAACCGGTGATGGACCTCCAGGACCGGACGGTCTTCGGCTACGAAGCGCTCCCCCGCGGGTTGATGAGGGATGACACGCGGCAGTTCGTCTACGGTGCGCTCCCAGCGGTCCAGTACACGAGTCCGGCGGTGCTCTTCGTGCCGCTCGCAGCTGAGCTCCTCGAAGACGAGGAGTTCGACCCCTTCACCAGAGCCGACGAGATAGGGGCCACACCGGGAGAGATCGCGTGGCTCATCGCGGAGGCGACGGTGCTCGAGCTGCCCGAGCTCGTCGATCGCCGGGTGGGCCAACTGCGCGACCGGGGATTCCAGGTCGCCCTCGGTGAGGTCGCGCCCGGGGTGCTGAGCCGGGGATCCGTCGGCGATCTCATGCCGAGCTTTGTGATCTTGGACCCGACGTTCGCCGACCACGTCTCGACGGGCATCCGGGCACGCGCCGAGCTCGCCGGGCTGCTCGCCTACTGCGCCCGGCTCAATGCGCACGTCATCCCCCGCGGCATCGTCGACGACGCGATCGCCGATCGCATGATCGGGCTCGGCGTGCGACTCGGCATCGGGTCGCACCTCGGATCTCCTGCTGTCCTCGACCCCGTCGCGGCACAGCCGGGCGACGAGGTCGTGTCGCCTGCCTGGTTCCGCCAGCAAGGCGTACGGGTGCTGACCGTGACGGGCGACTCCCTCGACGCGCCCGCGCTGTTCGCCAAGCTTCCGACCGTCGGGGACTCGCCGGTTGACGCCCAGAGCTTCGCGCGCTTGTTGGGTGAGGCGGCACGCAAGATGCAGGCCGAGCACGATCCGAGCCGGATCCTCCAGGTCACTGCCGAGCACCTGCCGCTCACGGTTCCCGCCGACCGCTTCGCGATCTTTGAAGCCGACTGGGACCGGTACCGGCTCCGAGCCCGGGTGCTGGCCGGGGAGGACCTGGAAGGCCTCAACGACATGGACATCTCGATGGACCGCGGCATCACCGGCTGGGCGTTCCTCCGCGGCTTCCCGTACAACTGCCCCGACACACGCAGCCACTCAGAAGCCGTGCCCATTCCGGGACAGGACGAGTCGACGTCCGAGGAGTCCCTGCTCGTCGTGCCGCTCATCGCCGGAGATCACCGGCTCGGGGCCATCGACATGTGGCGCAACGGCCGGTCGCAATTCACCGATGAGGACCTCGAGCGTTGCTCGCTCTTCGGCTACATCACCGCGGCCGCCTGGCGCAACGCGCAGCTGTACGCCGAGGTCGAGCTGCGTGCCATGACCGACACGCTGACCGGCCTGCTCAACCATCGCTGGTGGGACGAGCTGGCACCACGCGAGGCGGCTCGCAGCGGTCGCGCAGGTGCCGAGATCGGGATCCTGCTGATCGACTTGGACCACTTCAAGCGTGTGAACGACCGCTGCGGGCATGTCGCGGGTGACGCGGTCCTGCGCAACGTCGGACGCGCCATACTGACGACGCTTCGGACCGGGGACGCAGCTGTTCGCTATGGGGGCGAGGAGTTCCTCCTGATGCTTCATGACAGCGACGAGTCCGGGGCTATGAGAGTGGCCGAGGCGGTGCGAGAAGTCTTGACGAAATTGCCCGCGCCCGGAAACGACGTGCCGCGTGTCACGGCCTCGATCGGGGTGGCCTTCTTCCCACGGCACGGTGCCGAGCTCGACGAGGTCGTGAACGTCGCGGATGCGGCCATGTACCAGGCGAAGGCCGAAGGGCGAGACCGTATCGTGCTCGCTGCCATTCCGGGAACCTAGAGCCTCACCCTCCGGCCGAGGGCACCCTCGAGCCACTCCAGGGCGTCCGGTCAGGGATCGCCTCGGCCGCGCCTGAGCCGGTCATCTCAGGTCGTTCCGGCGGGTCTTCGGTCGCCTGCCCTCAGCGGTGGGACCGTCGTGCCGCTCGCGTCGCGCCAACCCCGGGCCATGGCGGGTGTGTCGAACGCGACCGCGTAACGACCATCCTGGGTGACCGCTATCGCGCCGCCGCGACCGCCGCGGGCCCGTACGGACCCGAGCGCGTCGAGGAGCGCCGTGGCAAGCGGGGCGCCGTCCGTGTAGCTCCACTCGACTCGATGCGCGAAACCGGCAACGAGGAACGCCTCCCCCTCGCCCGTCCCCGACACGGCGACGGTGCGGTCGTCTGCCCAGGTTCCCGCCCCGACGATCGGCGAGTCGCCCACCCGGCCGGGCACTTGGCCGAGACGGCCACCCGTGGAGGTCGCTGCGGCGAGATGCCCCTCCCGGTCGACGGCCACCGCTCCGACCGTGCCGCTGGGGGAGATAGGAGCGACGCCCTCCCCGGTGAGCAGGGCCGGATCTCTCTGCGCGAGCCCGGCGTTCGCGCAGAAGCGGTCAGCCCCTGTGCCGGCGAGCAGGATTGGTCCGGCTGCAGGGCCGTCCAGCGCCAGGACCGCTCGAGCGGCCCGGACCGGGCTGTCGGGCCAGGTCGCGGCGCAAATCGCCCCGACCCGGCCGGTCGCGCCGTCCATGACCGCCGCGTCGGTCTCGACGGTGCCATCTGAGGTCGCGACAGCGCCTTTCCCGGCGTTGAACCGGCCTGAGGCCTCGAGGGACGCCACCGCCTCGACGACGGCGTCCAGCGCGGGCTCCCCCGCCGCGAGGATCTCCCAGGCTGCCCCGAGCGCGGCAGAGAGGCCTGCGGTGAGTCGAGCGAGGTCATCGGGCGACGTCTGGCGCAGGAAGTCGCCGGCCCCGCCGTGGACCACCACGGCGGGTGTCTGCAGTGCACCGGACTCCTCGAAAGGGGCTCGGGTCATCTCGGAAGCTTCTAGCGCCGGTTGGCGGCCGGCTGGCCGCCGTCAGCAGCGAGGCCTTGTCCTTCCCGTTCGATGCGCCGCGTCGTGCGCCGCTCGACGACGAAGGCAAGAAACGGCACGAATCCCGCCGCGACCAATGCGATCACCTGCCCGAGGCTGAGACGGAACCGGCGCGCGAGGCCGGCCACGGTCGCAAGGTAGACGATGTACAAGACCCCGTGGATCGGGCCGACGACACCGACGACCTCCGGCTTGCCTGCTGCGTACTGGAGCGGGACACCTGCGAGCACGAGCACGAGCAGGCCGATGCCGACCACATAGGCCATGACGCGGTAGCGGAGGAGGGCGGACTTCTGTGCCGGCTCCATCAGGGGGCTACCGAGGCTTCCGCTCGTCGGCAGCGCTGAGGTCGGCGAGGTAGCGGTTGTAAGCAGCGAGCTCCTCGTCCTCGTCCTCTTCCTCGTCTGCATCGATGCGAGCCGGACCCTCGGCCTCTGGCCGGTCGGCAGGGCCGGCCGGGCCTGCCGCGGGGGGTTCCGTCGGCTGTTCGTGGACGAGCTTCCACCACATGTAGACGCCATAACCCGCGAAAATCGGCCACTCGACAGCGTACGCCCAGCTGAGTTCGTTGCCCGACAGCGCGCGACTCAGCTGCCACCAACCGAGAGCGAGACAGCCCGGAACGACGATGAGGGCCGTCAGGTGGAGCAAGACCGCCCTACGTGAAAACCAAGCGGGACCCACGCTCTTGAGGCTACCCCTCCCCCATTTCGCGTCTCTGGCCGCCCATCCACGGATCCAGCGCTCGAGCATGGCCCCGGCGAGCTCGCGCGGCGCGTAGGGTGGCCGCGTGCGCCCCTGGTCATCGGAGTATGCAGGCCGTCTCGACGAGATGGAGATCACGAGTCGCGCCCTCGAGGGCAACGCGCTCGGCGACGTCACTCAGCGTCCGCTGTACGTGTACCTGCCCCCCGGCTACGACGACGAGCCGGGGCGCCGCTACCCCACCGTCTATGTCCTGCAGGGCTTCTTCGGGGCACTGCCGGCATGGAAGCACCGCACGAACAACCTGCGCCCCACGTATCTGGAAATGGCCGACGAGCTGTTCGCGTCCGGCGGGGCGCCGCCGTGCATCGTCGTGTTCGTGGACGCGTGGACGTCCCTCGGCGGCAGCCAGTTCGTCGACTCACCCGGAACCGGCCGCTATCACACCTACCTGTGCGAGGACGTCGTCTCGTTCGTGGACGCGACCTACCGCACGCTCGACGACCGGGCGCACCGCGGTGTGCAGGGAAAGTCATCTGGCGGTTTCGGGGCGATGATCACCGCGATGATGAGGCCGGACCTGTTCGGCGGCTTCGCCTCCCACGCTGGCGACGCCTACTACGAGTACTGCTACCTACCGGGGATCATCGAGGTGTACCGGACGCTGCGCGACCACTACGACGCGAGCTTCGAGTCGTTCTTTGCCGACATGGCCACCAGGCCTGCTCTCTCGCGACCCACCGATGCGGAGGTGCTGTCGACGTGGGCGATCGGGGCATGTTTCTCGGCGGAGGCCGATGGCACGATCAAGGTGCCGTTCGACCTCCGCACCGGGCGCATCGATGAGGCGGTCTGGGCACGTTGGCTGGCGTGGGATCCCGTCAGGATGGTGCCGCTCCACGTGCCGGCGCTGCGGTCTCAGCGGGCGATCTGGGTCGACGCCGGTCGCTCCGACGACTACCGCCTTGACATCGGTGCCGAGATCTTCGTCGCCGAGCTCGCGGCGGTCGGGGTCAGCGACGTCGCTTTCGAGCTCTTCGACGGCACCCATATGTCGATCGAGTACCGATACCCGCTCGCCCTCGCCTATCTCGCAGAGCGCCTTTCGTAGGTGGGCTTCCGGCCGCTGGCCCGAGGATCAGCGTTGCCGGCGGCTCACTCCGCGTCGCGCTGGTCGAAGGTCACCACGAGCTTGCGAGCCGCTCGCGCCTCGTCCACCCGTCCGACCGGCGTCGTGCGCGGGGCGGCCTTCGCGTCGTCGGCGTTGCCGGCGTCGCGTGCCTCGCGGGCGATCTGGATGAACGCGTCGGCGAGCGCCGCCACGGTCTGAGGGCTCTCGGTCTCGGTGGGCTCGATCATCAGCGCTTCCTCCACGATGAGGGGGAAGTAGACCGTCGGGGGGTGAAAGCCGAGCTCGATCAGGCGCTTTGCGACGTCGAGCGCGCTCAGTCCGGTCTCGTGGTGGAGCGACTTGGCCGAAATGACGCACTCGTGCATCACGGGCCGCTCGTAAGGGATGTCGTAGGTGTCGCGGAGACGCTCCTTCAGCCAGTTCGCGTTCAGCACAGCCACCTCGGACACCCGCTTCAGGCCATCGCCGCCGTTCAGGCGGAGGTACATCCAAGCTCGGAGAAGCACGACGGCGTTGCCGTGCCAGGAGTGCACGCGTCCGATCGAGCGCTCCGGCATCGTGAGCGAGTAGCCCGATCCCGAGCGTGTCGGTCTCGGGCCGGGGAGGAACGGCGCCAGCTCTGCGCTGACGGCGACGGGGCCGGCTCCAGGGCCTCCCCCACCATGTGGCGTTGCAAACGTCTTGTGCACATTCAGGTGCACGATGTCGAATCCCATGTCCCCGGGTCGCACGATCCCGAGGATCGCGTTCAGGTTGGCCCCGTCGTAGTAAAGGAGGCCGCCGACCTCGTGGACAGCCTCGGCAATCTGGACGATGTCATCCTCGAACAATCCGAGCGTGCTCGGGTTCGTGAGCATGATCCCCGCCACATCCTCGTCGAGCAACCCACGCAGAGCATCGAGGTCGACGCCGCCTCGCTCGTTCGTCCCGACCGTGGTGACCTCGAAGCCGCTCAGGGTCACTGAGGCCGGGTTCGTGCCGTGGGCGGAGTCGGGGATGATCACCCGGCGGCGGCGCTGGCCGCGGGCGTCGTGATACGCGTGCATCAACAGAAGGCCTGTCAGCTCGCCGGCCGCTCCGGCCGCGGGCTGCAAGGTGACCGCCGCCATCCCGGTGATCGAGCACAGGCTCTCCTCGAGCTCGACGAGGAGCTCGAGCCACCCTTGCGAGCACGAAGCCGGGGCAGCCGGGTGGACCTGGGTGAACCCCGGGAGCGAGGCGCCCGCGTCGGCCGCCTTGGGGTTGTACTTCATCGTGCACGAGCCGAGCGGGTACGCGCCGAGGTCGACGGAGTACTGGCGATGGGTGAGGCGGGTGAAGTGGGCGACGAGGTCACGTTCGGACACCTCCGGCAGTGCCACTGGCTCGGTTCGCCTGAAGGCCTCGGGGACGAGCTCCTCGGCGGTCCAGGCCGGCAGGTCCGTCGTCCGGAACGCCGCGGCCCGGCGCCCCGGCGAAGAGAACTCGAAGATCGTCGGCTCGTAGTCGTGAGCGACCAGCGGTGCTCCCAAGGCTCGCCCGGCGGGCATGGGCGCGCTCATCGGACGGCCTTCTCGAGGGCGGCCGCAAAGCCGTCGATCTCTGAGCGGGTACGTTTCTCGGTGGCCGCGACGAGCAGCCCGCCGTCGTACTCGGTGCCTTCGAAGCCGGTGCGAATCGGCACGCCGGCAAGGTAGCCGTCTTCGACGAGTCGCTCGACGAGCTTTTCAGGCGCCACCGGCGTCCGTAGGGCGAACTCCCGCAGAACCGGGGCCGATGTCATGGGCTGCACTCCGTCGATGGCGCAGAGCGCCTCGCGGGTGTAGCGCGTCGCTCTCGCACATCGGAGCGCCACCTCACGCAGGCCTTTCGGCCCCAACCAGGACAGATGGATGGCCGCGGTCACGGCCATCAGCGTCTGGTTCGTGCAAACGTTCGAAGAAGCTCGCTCTCGGCGGATGTCCTGCTCGCGCGCCCTGAGTGTCATGACGTAGGAATGGCGGCCCTCCCGGTCGACGGTCTCGCCCACGAGCCGCCCGGGAAGTCTCCTGACGTCGGCGAGCCGGCAGGCGAACAAGCCGAGATACGGGCCCCCGAATCCGAGCGTCGTCCCGAACGGTTGCCCCTCCCCCACCACCACATCGGCCCCGAGCTCGCCTGGCGGGCGGAGCAGACCGGCCGAGACGGGATCGAAACACACGACAAGGCGGGCGCCGAGGCGCTCCGCGACCGCGCGAGCTGCGCCGAGGTCCTCGATGCAGCCGAGAAAGTTGGGCGCGGCGACGATGACGGCGCCAAACGGGCCGTCATCCACGACGGCGTTCCAGGCAGTGACGCCCCCGGCCAGCGGCACGGTGTCGATCTCGTGTCCCGAGCCGCGAGAAAACGTCTCCAGTTGGGTGCGCCAGTGCGGATGGACACCCTGCGAGCAGAGGATTCTCTGGCGGCCCGTCGCCACGACGGCGAGGTTCGCCGCCTCCACCAACGAAGCCGCACCGTCATACAGCGACGCGTTGGCGACTTCGAGGCCGCTCAGCCGGGCGATCATCGTCTGATACTCGAAGATGGCCTGCAGTACTCCTTGTGCCACCTCGGGCTGGTAGGGCGTGTAGGCGGTCACGAATTCCGACCGGGCCGCGAGGGAGCGGACGACGGCTGGGATTTCGTGGTCGTACGAACCAGCACCCGCGAAGCACACGAGGTCACGGCCGCACGGCCGGTTGCGCGCGGCGAGGTCGTCCAGCCGCCAGGCGACATCCGGCTCGCTCATCGCCGACGGGAGATCGAGACCCTCCGCGAGCAGCAGGGCCTCGGGGATCTCGGCAAAGAGGTCATCGAGCTCCTCAAGGCCGAGGAAGGCCAGCATCTCGGCGATCTCGGCATCGGTGTGTGGGACGAACGGTGCGGTCACGAGCCGGCCCCTTCCGTAGAGCTCGAGGCGGTGGTTCGAGCCGAGCCACCGTTGGACTCGTCCGGCGCTTTGGGCGCCAGCCGTTGGAACGGTGGCCTCACGACGACGGCCGGAACGCTGCCGCCGCGTAGGTCGATCTCGACCCCTGCGCCCATGCCCACGTCGGGAGGCAGGAACGCGAGGGCGATTCCCCGCTGGAGCACGGGAGAGTAGTTGCCGCTCGTGACCACACCGGAGACCTCTCCGTCGACGCGCACCGCGTCGTCAGCTCGAGGTGGTCTGCGCCCCTCGGCGAGCAGACCCCGCAAGCGCCGGCGCGGGCCGGCGATGCGCTCGCGGTCGAGTGCCTCACGACCCCGGAACGGACCCTTGTCCCAGCTGACCACCCATCCGAGCCCGGCCTGCAGCGGCGTGATGCCGGGACCGAGCTCGTGGCCGTGGAGGGGCAAGCCGGACTCCAGACGGAGGGTATCGCGGGCTCCGAGCCCGGCCGGCTGCACGCCGGCGGCTATGACAGCCCGCCAGAAGGCCGGCGCGATCTCGTCCGGGACGGCACATTCGACGCCGTCCTCCCCGGTGTACCCGGTGCCGGCGACACGGCAAACCGACCCGGCGAACTCGAAACTGCCGACCGCGAAGTGCCCGATCTCGGCCGCCTCGGGCGAGATCGTTGCAAGTCGAGCCCTCGCCTGCGGTCCCTGTACGGCGATCACCGCGCGCTCGCCGGTCACGTCGTGGCCGCCGACGACCGAGATCACTCGCGCCGTGTTGGAGGCATTCGGCATCACATCGAAGGAGTCCTCGCCGACCCACCACACGATCAGGTCGTCGAGCACGGACGCGTCGGCCTCATCGAGGAGGTGCTGGTACTGAGCGCGCCCCGGCTCGATCCGGCGGAGGTCGTTGGTGAGGTTCGACTGGAGCAGTTCGAACGAGCCCGGGCCTTCGACGCGGACGGTGCCCAGATGGCTCACGTCGAAGACCGCGGAGTCGTTGCGGCACGCGAGATGCTCGGCGATCGTGCCAGCGGGGTACGAAAGAGGCATTTCCCAACCGCCGAAGTCGACCAGTCGGGCACCGAGCTCGAGATGCTCGGCGTGCAGTGAGGTGCGGCGGAGGGTCACCCTGCCAATCTAGACGTGGCCTCGGGCACGTACTTGCCCAGGAGGCTGAAGACGTCGCGGCGGTAGAGAACGCGGACTTGGACTTCGGGATACAGCTCGGCCATCTGGCGCAGCTTGCGATTCTTCACCGTGACGAGCTCCTGGCGAAGCGTCGTCAGCTCGAGGAACAAGCCGTGCTCATTCAGGTAGAAGTCGGGCCGGAACGCACTCGTCGGCTGCCCGTCCGGACCCCAGGCGAGGACGAACTCCACGGGCTCGTACTCCCAGCGGACCTCGTAGTAGTCGAGCAGCTCGGCAAACAGGCGTTCGGAATCGTGGGCGAACCGCACACCGGCTTGCGGTGGCGGCTCAGGTACCGGGCGGGATCGCCGGCCGGAGAGCGTTTAGCCCCCCTCGGCCAGCCGGGGGGGCCCGAAGGTCGCCGCGGTCGTGGGAGTGACGGTCACTTGGGGACCATTGGCGGCCGCGGCATCGCTTGCCTCGCGACCGCTGTCGATGCGGTGGATGGCAGCGTCGACCTCGCCGACCACCCCGGCGAGCGGGACGACGTTGAAGACGCCCTGGCCGCCGCGTAGCAAGTCGATGATCTCCTCGCCCGTACGTACGAGCACCGACCCCTCGCCGACGATGACGAGGTTGGCGGTCGCGAGATCCTCCCCGACCGAGTCGCGCAGGCATTCGATCGCGCGCCTCGCCTGGCGTAGGTTGACGCCGCCGTCGAGGAGCTGCTTGATCATCTTCAGCTCGAGCAGGTCGCGGTAGGAGTACAGCCGCTGGGAGCCGCTGCCGCGAGCCTTCGCGAGCGAGGGACGACTGAGGTCCGTCCGGTCCCAGTAGTCCAGCTGACGATAGGTGATACCGACGATGCTGCACACCTGCGGCCCACGGAAGCCGACCTGGTCCATCTCGTGCCCCTGTCCCTTAGCTGCCGCTAGTGCCCCTGCCCTTGTACGGAGCACAGCGCGGTAGTTACACCCTCGTAACGAAGGCTAGGGCTCGCGCGGCTCGACGTCAACCACCGGTCGAGGTCGTGACCTGGCTCGGCGCGTCGAGGTCTACTGGAGCTTGAGCTTCACGGTTCCACGCTGGCCTACGAGCGCCCGCTCGAGCCCCTCAGGACGTGAAGTCCTCCGGTCGGATGCGGTCCAGGAACTCCCGGAATTCCCCGACGAGCTCGTCCGGGTTGCCCTCGACGGTGACGTCGTCATCGTCAGGCTCGATCACGAGGCCCTCGGCTTCCATGAGATCGTCGGCGACATACAGCGGTGAGTGCGTGCGAGTTGCGAGCGCGATCGCGTCGGAGGGCCGGCACGACACGACGACGTCCCGCTCGCCGGCTCGGAGATGGAGCTCGGCGAAGAACGTCCCGTCACGCAGCTCGGTGACGAGCACGCGGACGACCTTCGCACCGAGGGTCTCGACGAGCTCGCGCATGAGGTCGTGGCTCATCGGCCGGGGAGGCTCGACGCCCTGCAGGGCGAAGGCAATGGCGGTCGCCTCGGGCCCGCCGACGAAGATCGGCAGCGAACGGCGAGCGCCCTCGGTCTCTTCGAGCAGCACGACCGGGGTGCTCGACCCCAGGTCGACTCGGACGGCCCTCAGGTGCACCTCGACCATGACAGCAACTTACCGCCGTGAGAGCCGGTCGAACATCTCATACGGTTTTGCGCGCAGCTCGGCCTTGTCCGCGACCTCGAGTCCCGGCAGGTTTCGGTAGCGCTCATCGAGATCGAGCCCGTAGCCGACCACGTACTCCTCCCCGATGACATGTCCCACATAGCGGATCTCGAGCGGTAGCAACCTGCGGCTTTGGCGGTCCACAAGGGTGCACGCCGCCGTCGAGCGTGCCCCGCGCAGCGCGATCAGCCGGAGCACGTACGTAAGCGTGAGCCCGGTGTCGACGAGGTCCATCACGACCACGACGTCCCGGTCGGTGACGTCGAGGTCCAGATCCTTCGCGACGCGTACGCGTGTCCGGCCGTCCCCGTACGCCGAGAGGAGGAGGAAATCGAGCTCGCAGGGTCCCGGGAGCTCGCGGACCAGGTCGGCGAGAAAGCAGAGACTTCCCTTCAAGAGCGCGACGAGCACGACGCCGTCGGGATAGTCCTTCGCGATCGCCCGTCCGAGCCGCCGAGTGATGGCGGCCAGCGCGCCGGCGTCGAGCACCGTGCCGACTGGAGCCTCGGGCTGGCTCACCCCCCGGTCAGCTCGCGCAGCGTCGCCTGCGTGAAACACCGCATCAGCGCCTCTCCGAGCTCGGACAGCTCGGAGAGGTCCTCCAGCGCCCGCGCACGCGCCTCGGGGTTCCGTTGCCTGAGCAGCGGCGTCACGACCTGCGCGAAGAGCCCCGTCTGCCGGTCTGCCGCGTGTTTGAAGATGCGAAGGTGGCGTGCCTCGAGGCCGTAGGGCGCGAACCGTGCCGCGAGCTTGGCGACGAGAACCGCTTCCTCGTCATAACAATGGACGCCGGCCACGGTGCGGCTCGCGATGAGGCCGAAACTCTCGAGCTCCTCGACACCATGCACGTCGAGGCCACTGGCGCTCGCCAGTTCAGCGACTGTGAGGCTGGCTCCGGACAAGCCGGCGCCGGGCAGCCCTGCCGTTGAGCGCGTCGAAGCCGGAGCGGCGGGTCTCGCTGGGTCCTGGCTTACCTCGCGGGTCGCCTCGCCGGTATCGCCTCCTTCGGTTGGGGCCGGCTGCGATCGCGCCTTGCTCGCGGTCGGGGCACCTGACCGGTGCGGACCGCTCGAGGGCTCACGAGCACCGGATTTCGCCACGTCGGGCTCCCGTGCGGCGTGCGCTGCCCTCGGCCGGCGCCCTCCGGGGCCGGTCTCATGGGTCGGTCCCGTGGACCCCGTGGACCCCGCCGGTTCCGCCGGTTCCGTCGGTCCCGTCGGCCCCGCTCCCCCAGCGTGCCCAGCGTGCGCGCGCGTCTCGCCCATCGCTGTGCCCGTCGCCTCGACTCGCCCTGGCGTGCCGTTGCCCGGGGATGTGACGACCGCGACCGGGGTCAGCGCAGCGAGTGCCGTCGGCACACCCTCCTGAGTGACCTCGCCCGCTCCGGGGGCGCCGACGAGCACGGGTTCGGGCTGGCGCTCAGGCGGTAGGTCACCCATCTCGAACAGCGGCGCCGGCGCGTCCGGTTCGCTCATGCCATTGTCGAGACGGCCCTTGATCACCTTGAGCGGCAAGAAGTGCTCGCGCTGCTGGCGGAGGATCCAGCGGAGCCGATCCACGTCGGGCTCGTAGAACTTGCGGTAGCCAGAAGGCGTGCGCTCGGGCACGAGCAGGCCGCGGCTCTCGAGAAACCGTATCTTCGAGATCGTGACGTCGGGAAACTCCTCGCGCAGCAGCGCGAGGACGTCGCCAATTGCAAGGTAGGAGCGCTCCCCCACTGGGGCCTCAGCCTGCGCTCGTCGAGAGGAAGACGAGCTTGAACTTGCCTACTTGGACCTCGTCGCCGCCCTTCAAGGTGGCCGTCTCGATCCGCTCGCGGTTGACGTAGGTGCCGTTCAGCGAGCCGACGTCCGCGACCACGTAGTGGCCGGCCTCGCGGCGGAACTCGGCATGACGACGCGAAACGGTGACGTCGTCGAGGAAGATATCGCTGTCGGGATGCCTGCCCACGCGGGTGACCTCGCCCGTCAACACGTAACGCGCTCCGGCGTCGGGGCCCCGCTTGACGACGAGCACACCCGTGCCGTCCGACAGCTCACCTGCGGGAACGTTGATCTCTTCATCGGCAGGATCCCCGGAGGAATCCTCCGGTACGAAAGAGATCGTCGTGTCGGTGCTCGGAGCGAGAGGTGAGCCGCACGACGAGCAGAAATTCGACTCCGGCGGGTTCCGGTGGCCGCAGTTGTTGCAGAACACCTCTGTACGGTAGCGGACACTTGCCGGGCCGCGCTTGGCCACCTGAGGGTGGACCACGACCGTCTCGTCCACGGTGGCGCCTTCCGTCGGTTCCGCTCTGAGGGGGGTCTCGAGCGGCCGGATCCGGCCGCTCGTGTGTCAGGCCTCGGTGAGCGAGCGGTACGCCGCGGCGTCCAGGAGCTCCTCGAACTCGGCGGGAGCCGACGCCTCGACGACGCAGAGCCACCCCTCGCCGTACGGGTCGGAGTTGATGCGCTCGGGCTCTTCGGTCAACGACGTGTTCACCTCGATCACGGTTCCGCCGACGGGCGCGTATACTTGCGAGACCGATTTGGTCGATTCGACCTCACCCAGCTCCCCGCTCCGGGCGACGGTTCCACCGACCGGGGGCAGCTGGACGAACACGACATCGCCGAGGGCGTCCTGGGCGAAGTCGGTGAGCCCGACCGTCACCTTGCCGTCTTCGAGGCGCGCCCACTCGTGGTCAGAGGTGTATCTCAGGTTGTCCGGGACATCCATCTCTCACGGCTCCTTCGGGTCGCCGGCCGGCATTGCAACGCTGCGGGGATCGTAGTCACCCGCCGGCTCGGGCGTCGCCCGCCGCAGGGCCCCGGTTGCCAGTCACGGTGTGCCCTCGCTGAGGATCCATTCGATGTCGGCCGCGACCCGCGCGACGCGCCCCTCGGCCTCGGCACGGGTCCTCGCCTCGGCGCGGATGTGGGTGACCGGGGTCTCCGGATCGGGCAGGACGAGCGTCCAGCCGTCGGCGTCAATGGTCTTCACACCGTCGAGGAGGAAGAGCTTGGAGGGATCCGCGCGCTCGACGAGGGTGCGCATGACGAGTCCCTTCTGCTCGAAGGGAGTCGGTACCTCTCGCCGGACGATGTGGATGGCGGGCAGGGACGCCGCGACAGCCGAGAGCACCTGCTGCTCGGAGGCCAGGAGCGACAGCAGCCGTACGAGCGTGGCGACGGCGTCAAAGGCGGGCAGGAACTGGGGAAAGACGAAGCCGCCCGAGGTGTTCGCCGCGAAGCGGACGCGCGGCGAGTCGGCTGCCTCCAGCAGCTGCGCGGCCGAGAGCTTGGTCCAGAGCACCTCGGAGCCGGTGGCCGCACACATTGCCTCCACCTCACGGCTCGCGTCCACGGGCACGGCGGTCACGCCGCCGGGCTCAGCCGTCGTGACGAGCCTGTTCAGCACGAGTAGCGCCTCGTCGTCGTCGAGCACGTAGCCGGTGTCGTCCACAAGGGTCAGTTGCTCCCCGTCCGGGTCCAGCATCGCTCCGAGGTTTGCCCCCGAGGAGCGCACGAGGTCGCCCAGCCGAGCCGCGTGCACCGACCTGTCGAAGCTCATGACGCCGGGCGTCGATACGTTGGGGTTGATCCCGAGCACGTCTGCGCCGAGCTTCGCGAGCACGTTCGGCATCACGAAGCTCGCCGTGCCGAAGGCATAGTCGAGCACGAGCTTGAACCTTGCCGCCCGGATGGCGTCGAGGTCGACCAGGCCGGTGAGCTCGTTGGTGTAGAGCTCGAGGGTCCTGGAGGCGAAACCGATGTCACCGATCTCCGCCGCGAGGACACGGCGCGACTCCTCGCGGTCGTAGAGCCGCTCGATCTTGCGCTGGCTGCCCTCGTCGAGGTCCACACCATCCTCGTTCAAGAAACGCAGGGCCACCGACTGCGGATCTCCCGGCACGAGCCGGACGGTGATCCCGCCGAAGGTCGTCCCGGTGCGGGTCTGGAACCTCGTCACCGGCACGGTCGCCGCTTCGAGGTCCTCGACGTTGCAACCCGCGGCGGTGATCCCGACCATGGCGGCGCGCTTCAGCATCCGCGCTGCCCGGCTGGAGTCGCGCGAAGCGGTCACGGTGGCACCTTTGGGAAGGGTGGTCGCGTATGCCATCGCCACTCGCAGCGCCACCTCGGGTGAGAGGTCCACGTTCGCGATGCCGGCGACGCCGAGGCGCCCGAAGAGGCTCCTCGAGCCCCGAGACTCCCAGATGATCGAGGAGTTCACGACGGCACCCGCTTCGATGATCTTGTGTGGGTACACCTTCACGCCGGCACCGACGACGGCCTGGCGGCCTACCCTCGAGCCTTCGCCGAGCACGACGCCCTCGTCGAGGTGTGCCCCCTGGCGGACGTCGCACGACCGAGCGATGACACAGCCTCTGGCGCTCACCGCGGCGGCGAGGTACACGTTGTCGTGAATCACGCACCGCTCGAGGACGGTGTTGTCGCCGACGCGCACGTTGGCGCCGAGCACGCAGTGTCCGCGCAGCTCGACGCCCGGCCCGATGCGGCAGTTGTCACCGATGATCGCCGGGCCGGACACCTCGGCCGAGGGGTGGATCTCGGCTCCTGCCCCGATCCAGACCCCGGGTCGGAGCGGGAAGCCGGGCATGTCGATCCGGACCTTCCCATCGAGGATGTCCGCGTGAGCCGACAAGTAGGCCTCGAGCGTGCCGACGTCCTCCCAGTAGCCACCCTGCACGTAGCCGTACAGTGGCCGGCCCGCCGCGAGCATTGAGGGGAAGACCTCCGCGGAGAAGTCGACGGCCCGCCCGCCGGGTATCCACTCGAAGACTTCGGGCTCGAGCACGTAGATGCCGGTATTGATGGTGTCGCTGAAGACCTCGCCCCAACCCGGCTTCTCGAGGAAGCGTTCGACGTGACCGTCCGAGTCGATGATGACGATGCCGAATTCGAGCGGATTCTCGACGGCTTGCAGGGCGAGCGTCGCGACCGCGCCCTGTCTTGCATGGAATTCGACGAGCGCCGTCAGGTCGACGTCGGTGAGGACGTCCCCCGAGATGACGAGGAAACGGTCGTCCAGCTCGTCGCGTGCGTTGAGCACCGAGCCAGCCGTTCCGAGGGGGGTCTCCTCGGTCGCGTAGACGAGGCGGACACCGAGCTCCGAACCGTCCCCGAAATAGGTCCGGATGGTGCTCGCGAGGAAGCCGACGGTGACGACGATCTCCTCGAAACCGTGCCGGCGGAGCAGGTGCACGACGTGCTCGGCCATCGGCACGTTCGCCATCGGGAGCATCGGCTTGGGCTGGTTGGCGGTGAGTGGACGGAGCCGGGTGCCTTCCCCGCCGGCCATGATCACGGCTCTCACGAGGTCACCGGCTCGTGCCGGGCGTGCTTGGGCCCGCGGTCGCGAAGTGCCCGGCGAGCGAGTGGTACGTACGCGGCAGCGGCGGCAAAACTGAGGATCAGCGCAGGCACGACCGCCACCCACGTCACGTCGGTGAGCACCCGGGCCCACGTCGCGTGCTCGTCACCGAGGAGGAAGAGCGGGAAGCAGCACAGGAGGCCGAACGTGCCCGCCTTCCCGACCCAGAGCACGTCGATCCGCTTCGCCCCGAGTCCCGCCAGGACGAGCGCCGCAGCCGACACGAGTACCTCGCGCCCGAGCACAACGCCGGCGAGCCAGCCCGGGACGGCACCGTAAACCGTGATGGCAACGACACCGGTCACGACGACCAGCCGGTCGGCGAGCGGGTCGAGGACCTTTCCGAGCGTGCTGACCTGATGAAACCGCCGCGCCACATAGCCGTCGAGGAAGTCGGTCACTCCCACGACCATCAAAACCACGGTTGCCATGATCCTGCGGTCCGGGCCGAAGAGCAGCCAGCAGAAGACACCGAGCAGGACGATCCGGGCAAAGGAGATCAGGTTCGGCAGGGTCCAGATGCGGTCGAGGCCGCCCTCCTCGCCGCTCTCAGCTTCGGTCGGCGCGGCCCCCACGCTGGCAAGTGTACGGGCGTCGGCCTGACTGGTCTCGAGTCGGCCTTCTCGAGACTGGCGGCGCCCCGGGCCTCGCGGTGGCGAGTGGCCTGCCCAGGGTTAGGGCGCCAGCAGGTGCTCGCGGTCGCGCCGCTGGCCGAGGATCTTGGCTGCGGCACCCACAAGGGCTTCGAACACGGCGGGGTCATCATCGGCTTCGGCGTGCCACTGCACGCCGACGAGGAAGAACCGGTCGCGGTCCTCGACTGCCTCGATCGTGCCGTCCTCGGCCCAGGCGACGGCCGCGAGGCCACCGCCGAGGCGATCGATGGCTTGGTGATGGTGGGTCGGTACGTAGCGCTCTCGCCAGCCGAGGGCCTGGTGGAGCAAGCTGCCCTCCTCGATCCGGACAAGATGCTTGGAGAACGCCCCCGGCGTCGGGTTGTGCTCCTCGTGCCCCACGACGTCGGGGAGGTGCTGCACGAGGGTGCCGCCGCGGGCGACGTTGAGCAACTGCATCCCCCTGCACACCGCGAGCACCGGCACGCCGGAGCGCTCGGCCGCCGCGAGAAGCGCGAGCTCGGCCTCGTCACGCTGAAAGCGCGGCTGCTGGGACCGGGGGTGTGGCTCGGCGCCATAGCGCGCCGGGTCGACATCGGGGCCTCCGGTGAACAGCAGGCCGTCGAGGCGACCGACGAGCGAGTCGAGCGCGGCCTCATGCTCTTCTTGGACCGGCAAGATGACGGGGTTCGCGCCCGCAGCGGCGAGCGACCGCACGTACTCGGCCGGTACGAGCGACGCCTGCTTGTGCCAGAAGCCCCACGAAGCTTCCTCGTCGTAGGCCGTAACCCCGATCACGGGGCGTTCGCCGAGGAGCCCCGCAGCCATCAGAGGGGCGTGACGTAGGCGGCGCTCAGGCCTCCGTCCACGAGAAAGGTGCTCGCGGTGATGAACGAAGCATCGTCGGACGCGAGGAAGCACGCCGCAGCCGCGATCTCTTCGGGCTCAGCGAAACGGCCCATCGGTACGTGCACAAGTCGCCGCGAAGCGCGCTCGGCGTCCTTGGAGAACAGCTCTTGCAAGAGCGGCGTGTTCACCGGCCCCGGGCAGAGCGCGTTCACGCGGATCGACTGCCGGGCGAACTGCACGCCGAGCTCGCGGGACATCGAGAGAACGCCGCCCTTCGATGCCGTGTAGGAGATCTGGGATGTCGCTGCGCCCATGATGGCGACGAACGAGGCCGTGTTGATGATGCTCCCGCCGCCGTGCTCGAGCATGATCGGGATCGCCGCCTTGCAGCACAAGTAGACGCTGGTCAGGTTCACGTCCTGCACGCGGCGCCAGGCGTCGAGGTCGGTCTCGAGGATCGAGTCGTCCTCGGGGGGCGAGATCCCGGCGTTGTTGAAGCAGATATCGAGCGTGCCGTACCGGTCGACGGCCGCCGCGTACATCGCGGCCACGCTGGCCGCGTCCGTCACGTCCGCATGGACGTACAGACCATCGACCTCGGTTGCGACCGCGGTGCCCGGGTCGTCCGCGAGGTCGGCGACCACGACATGGGCGCCTTCGCTCGCGAACCGGATGGCACTGGCGCGGCCGATACCGCTTGCGGCGCCCGTGATGACAGCTACCTTGCCTTCGAGCCTTCCCAAAGTGGTCATTCCCCGATCGTAGGCGGTTTGGAAGAGCCGGAGCCGTAGCCGTCAGCCGTAGCGGTCATCCGCCGGTTGCAATGAAGACGTTCTTCAGCTCGGTGAACGCCTCGAGCGCGTCGGGCCCGAGCTCGCGGCCGATGCCCGAACGCTTGAAGCCGCCGAACGGCGTCCAGTAGCGCACCGAGGAATTCGTGTTCACCGAGATCGCGCCGGTCTCGACGGCCCGTGCCACCCGGAAGGCGCGTCCGACGTCACGAGTCCAGATGGAGCCTGAGAGCCCATACGGCGTGTCGTTCGCGATCCGGATCGCGTCGGCTTCGTCCTCGAACCGCAGCACCGCGACGACCGGGCCGAAGATCTCCTCGCGCACCGCCGGCGAGTCGGGCGGCACCGGCGCAAGCACCGTCGGGGGGAACCAGTAGCCGGCACCCTCCGGTGCACTCCCTCGGAACGCAACCGGGGCGTCGTCGGGAACGTACGCGGCAACGGATGAGCGTTGCTCGGCGCTGATGAGCGGCCCCATCTCGCTCCGGTCGTCGGAAGGGTCGATCACCCGGACCGCCTTGACTGCGGTCTCGAAGTGCTCCATGAAGCGTTCGTAGGCGCTTTCCTCCACGAGGATGCGCGAGCGGGCGCAGCAGTCCTGGCCGGCGTTGTCGAAGACCGCCGATGGCGCTGCCGCGGCCGCGGCCTCGACGTCGGCATCCGCGAACACGATGTTGGCACTCTTACCGCCAAGCTCGAGCGTCACGCGCTTCACCTGTTCGGCGCAACCGGCCATGATCTTCTGACCTACCTCAGTCGAGCCGGTGAAGCAGACCTTGCCGACTGCCGGATGGGTGACGAAGCGCCACCCGACGACCGAGCCGCGCCCCGGGAGCACCTGGAAGACGTGCTCGGGGATGCCCGCCTCGAGGGCGAGCTCGCCGATCCGGATCGCTGTGAGCGGCGTCAGGTCCGCGGGCTTGAGCACCACGGTGTTGCCTGCCGCGAGCGCCGGGCCGAAGCCCCAAGAGGCGATCGGCATCGGGAAGTTCCATGGCACGATGATCCCCACGACGCCGATCGGCTCGCGGAACGTGACATCCACGCCGCCGGGAACGGGGATCTGACGTCCGAACAGCCGCTCGGGCGCGCCCGCGTAGTACGCGAGAACGTCGCGCACGTTGCCCGCCTCCCAGCGAGCGTTCGAGATCGTGTGACCCGAGTTCGCAACCTCGAGCCGGGCAAGCTCCTCGTTGGCCCCGTCGACGGCCTGGGCGAAGCGCCGGAGCAGCCGGGCGCGGTCTCCGGGAGAGACGGCCCGCCAGGCGGGCAGCGCGGTTGTCGCGCGGGCGATCGCCTCGTCGGTCGCCTCGGCCCCGACCTGGTCGATCGTCGTGATGACCTTCTCGGTCGCAGGATTGACGACGGCACGTTCGGTAGTCATAGTCGTTCGAACCCCCGATAGCGCTCCCAGTCGGTGACGACCGAGTCGAACGCCTCCAGCTCGACTCGCGCCATGTTCGTGTAGTGGTCGACGACCTCCTCGCCGAAGGCCTCGCGCGCGACCTGGCTCGCGGCGAACAGGCCCGCGGCCTCCCGGAGCGTTGTCGGCAGCCGCGGCTTGTCCGAGTCGTAGGCACTTCCCACGAACTCCGGCTCGAGCTCGAGCTCGTGCTCGATCCCGTGCAGGCCACCGGCGACCATGGCAGCGAGCGCCAGGTACGGGTTGACGTCGCCGCCCGGCACCCGGCACTCCACGCGTAGCGCCAGAGGGTGATGCCCGACGATGCGCAGCGCACACGAGCGGTTGTCGTGGCCCCAGGCGAGCGCGGTCGGTGCGAACGATCCCGGGACGAAGCGCTTGTAGCTGTTGACGTTCGGTGCGACGAACAGGGTCAGCTCCCGCAAGGTCGCGAGCAGGCCCGCGATGAACTGCTCGAATTCCTTGGAGAACCCGTGGTGACCGGCGCCAGAGAATACGGGCTGGTCGGTGTCGTCGCGAAGCGAGATGTGAATGTGGCAGGAGTTGCCCTCGCGGGCGTCGTACTTGGCCATGAAGGTCAGGCTGCAGCCCTCTTGGCTGGCGATCTCCTTCGCTCCCATCTTGAACACGGCATGCTCGTCACCCTTGGTGATGAGCCCCGTGTAGCGGAACGCGATCTCGTGCTGGCCGAAGTTGCACTCGCCTTTCGCCGACTCGACCCACATGCCAGCATCGCCCATCTCGTTGCGGATCCGGCGCAGGAGTGGCTCCACCCGGCCCGTGCCGAGAAGTGAGTAGTCGACGTTGTACAAGTTGGCCGGGGTGAGGTCCCGATAGCCGGTCTGCCAGGCCTGTTCGAACGTGTCGTTGAAGACGATGAACTCGAGCTCGGTGGCAGCCAGCGCGTGCCATTCGTGCGCCGCGAGGCGCTTGGACTGTCGCTGGAGGATCTGACGTGGTGACGCCACGACCGGGCTGCCGTCGGCCCACTCCACGTCAGCGACACAGAAGGCCGTACCAGGGTGCCAGGGAAGCAGACGCAGGGTCGACAGGTCCGGCGCCATCACGAAATCGCCATACCCACGCTGCCACGACGACATCGCATAGCCCGAGACGGTGTTCATGTCGACATCGACGGCCAGCAGGTAGTTGCACCCCTCGGTGCCGGCGCTCACGACGTCGTCCAGGAAGTGGCCGGCGGCGAAGCGCTTTCCCTGCAAGCGTCCCTGCATGTCGGTGATCCCCACGACCACCGTATCGACTTCGTGGGAAGCGACGAGCGCCGTGAGCCGATCGACGGTGAGGCCGGTCGACCCTTCGCTCAATCGACTTCCTCCAACTCGTGCTCGATGTGCCTGAACTCGGCCTCGATTGCCGAGAGCGCCGCTTCGTCTCCTTGAGCCTTCGGGCCGGTGAACCACTTTCTTGCGCTGAGGAGCCAGTAACCTCCCGAGAACAAGAGGACGACTCCGACTGCGATCGGCGCGTAGTTGAAGTTGTCGCGGTTGATCTGGCTCAGCGTCACCGTCGGCAGCATGAAGAGCACCGAGATGAAGGCCACCCAGATGATCCCGGCCCACCCGACCAACGGGCTCCATTTGCCGAGTGACCACCGGCCGCCGGCCCAGTTCTTGCCTTGCAGCCGCCGAAGGAGCGTCGGCAACACGTACGCGATGTAGAGGCCGATCGTGGCGATCGAGGTCACCGCCGCGTAGGCGACGCTGCTCCACATCGAGGGAACCGCCAGGATGAAGGCGAACACCGCGCAGAACCAGATGCCGTTCGTGGGCGTCCTCGTCCGCGGGTTGATCCGGTGCCACAGCTTGTGCCCGGGTACGGCGCCGTCACGGCTGAAGGCGTACAGCATCCTCGAGTTCGCAGTCATCGAGGCCATTCCGCAGAAGTACTGCGCCACCACGGCGATGAGAAGGAAAAGCTCGGCCCCGAGCCGCGAGAGGGCGTTCGTCCAGATTTGAACCGGGGCGGCGGAATTGACGGCGATCGCGTCGTAGAGCTTCGGGGCCGACGGGAGCACCGACGTGATCGCGATGAGGAGGATCAGGCCGGCGACGAGCGAGACCACGATCGAGCTCACGATGCCGCGGGGGGCGGCGAGGTCGGCACCGTGGGTCTCCTCGGACATGTGCGCCGAGGCGTCGTATCCCGTGAAGGTGTACTGGGCCATGAGGAGCCCGAGCATGAAGACGTAGATCGGCACGTGGAACGTGGTCACGTTCTCGAATTTCGTGAAGATGAACGAGGCCGACGCGTGGTGGCTCGGGACGAAGGCCAACACCACGGCGATCACGAGGACGCCACCGATGTGCCACCAGGCGCTGATGTCGGAAAGGAACGCCACGATCCGAACTCCGAAGGTGTTCAACACCCCGTCGAGGATGAGCTTGCCGCCGTAGATGAGAAGCACGTAGCCCGGCGACGTCGGGTAGTTCAACGTCAGGTTCAGGAACACGGCGAAGAACGTGGCGAATCCGAAGTCGATGCCTGCGGTGATGGCCACCTGGCCGAGCAGGTTGAACCATCCGGTGAACCAGCTCCAGATGCCCGGGTTGTCGGGTGCCAGCTTGGCCGTCCAGTAGTAGAGGCCGCCCGCCGTCGGGTAGGCGGAAGCGATCTCCGCCATGCCGAGGCCGACGATCGTCGTCATGATGCCGACGAGGACCCAGCCCCAGACGATCTCGACGGGGCCGCCGAACGACATCCCGATGAAAAACGACGTCAGGGCGCCTGTCAGGATCGAGATGATCGTGAAGGAGACGGCAAAGTTCGAGAAGCCGCCCATCCGCCGGCGGAGCTCTTGGGCGTAGCCGAGCTGGTGGAGCCTGGCCACGTCTGAATCCATGCCGGTCGCCGGTGGAACTGCGCCCTCATTGACCGACATCGAGGCACCCCCTTGTTCTCCGATGGCAGCCGAACCGCCATTCGGTGCGAACCATTGGAGCAGGCGGTCAGAAGCAAGTCAAGGATGCGGAAAACGCTGGTCGGAACGACCTCAGCAGGGGGCGGGCTGGCGGATTCGCATGCCGGTCACGAGGTTGGGCACGAGGCACACGTAGCGGTCCGCGACCCCGTCGAGCGCCCAGGACTCGAGCCGTAGCTGTTTCGCGCGGGCGAGCTCGGTGGGGTCGCTGATGACGTGCGCCAGACCCTGGATCATGACGCTCCAGCCCTCCTTGCGGTCCGGCTCGTAGTGGTCGACCTCGAAGGCCACCACGAACCCCGCGGAGGCGGCGTTCAGCTTCGTGCCCTGCGCCGATCGCCAGACGATGTTGCCGTTGAGCAGGGCGAAGTTCACGGGCAAGACGACGGGAAGAGCACGAGCGGTGAGGGCCACACGACCGACCGAGGCCTGCGTCAGCAGCTCGAGACAGTCGTCACGATCCAAATCTTCGAAGAAGGGTCGTCCGTCGCTCTCCACGTTTCAAGAGTCGGCCGCTAAGGCAGTCTCAGGTTAGAGGCGAAAGTCACGATTCGACCGGCCGGGCGGCAGCCGAGGGCAAGTCTCATGACCCGATCGGAACCCGCCATTCGACCAGCGTCCCGGACGGATGGCGAGACGAGATCGATACCGATCCGTCGAGCGAACGGGCGCGATCGGCGAGGTTCCGCAGCCCGTTGCCTGCGGTCCGGCCCTTGGGGGGCCCGATCCCGTTGTCGGCGACTGAGACGAACAAGGTCCCATCCTCCACGGCGATGACCACCTCTACCGAGGTGGCCTTGGCGTGTCGAGCTACGTTGGAGAGCGCCTCGGTCAATACGGCGACGACGTGTGGCTGTAGTTGCACGCTCGTTACCGAGTCCACCGGACCCTGGAACCCGATCCGGGGCCGGAAGCCGAGCTGCTCGGCAGCCTCCGCCGCGATCCCAGCGATCGCCGAACGAAGGCCGGAGCTCGCCATCGCCGGCCGCTCGAGGTGGAAGATCGTCTCGCGGATGTCGCGAATGACCTCGTCCAGGCTGTCGACGACCCGGTCGATCCGGTCGGCTACCGGGCCGGTCGCAAGCCGCTCGATGCTCTGCAGGCCCATGCCCAGGGCGAAGAGCCGCTGGATCACCGTGTCGTGAAGATCTCGGCCGATCCGCTCGTGCTCGGACGCAGCCTGGAGCCGCTCGAGGTCGACACGCGCCTCGCCCAGGGTGAGGGCGACCGTGGCGGAGTTCGCGAAGACTTCGACGAGCGCCACGTCGCTTTCGCTGAGGCCAGTCGCCCCTCTGGGCCGAGCGACCACGAGGGCGCCAAGGACCCGATCATCGCCGCTCAGCGGGCAGAACAAGCCAGGTCCGAGCCCGAGTGCCCTCACCCCTGGGGGAACGGCCGTGTCGTTCGACATGTCGGCGACGAGGATCGGAGTTCCCTCCGTCATGGCTCGATTCGAGATGCTCGTTGCGGCTGGGATCTTGAGACCGACGACCGAGCCGGACCCTTCTCCGTCTCCCGCGCTGATGACGAGGTCTTCCTTTCCTGACGGAACGACCACCCAGCCCAGGGTCGCATCCACCAGTCCTCGAGCGCGAGATGCGACGAGCTCCAGCGTGGTCTCGGTCGGCTCGCCGGCGAGCAAGCGTTGGGTGATCTCGTTGATCGCACGCAGCAGTGCCTCCTGGCGGCGCCGTTCGGTGGCATCGCGCACGAACGCCCCAACGAGCCATTCCTCGCCCATCGAGAAGGGGGCAAGGCTGATGTCGACCGGGAACAGGCTTCCGTCCCGGCGCTGACCCGTCAGCTCGAGACCGAGCCCCATCGGTCGCGGTGCCGCAACTTCCGAGTAGGTTCTGCGATGGCGCTCGTGGATGCCTCGAACCGTCTCTGGTACCAGCATCTCGACGGTTTGGCCGACCACCTCGTCCGAATCGAAACCGAAGAGCGTCTTGACCGCCGGGCTGGCAAGCACCACGATCCCGTTGGCGTCGACGGCGAGGACAGCGTCCGGCGATGCCTGAATAAGTGTGGCCAGCGGGTCTGCAGTATCCGACAAGCGGGACTGCATCGGCTCGCCACCGCTGCGTTGTCTCACCAGGACCGAGCCTAGCCACGGACTCGGAGCAGACGGTACGACGAGCCCGGCATCGGCCTCGCCAACGCGCACTTTTCGACCGGACGCAAGGGCTGTCGACTGGCTACATTTCCGCAAGACTTCGGAAGCTGATCGGCTCGCCCGACGAGCATCGGCCGGTCGCCGAGTGCCCTCGCGGGATTCGGCACAACTACTCCTGAGGAGCCCCGATTGCGCAAAACCGTAAGAGAGCGTGCGACGATCGCGGCTCCACTAGACGTGCTTTTCGACTGCCTGGCGGACTACCAGTGCGCGGACGTGTTCATCGAGGGCCTCGAGCAGCTCACACCGACCGGGACGAAGACGGCGGGCGAGGGCTCGAAGTTCGACGCCGTGCTCAAGGTGGGGCCCCGCACGCTCCGAACCACCATCGAGATCGCGGAGCTCGAACCCGGTCGGAGCATCACCTGGTCCTCGAGCGGCGACGAGGGCCAGAGCCTGACATTCGAACTGCATCCGGAGCAGGGCAGGACCGCGGTCAGCCTTGCCGTCTCTTACGAGGAGCCGAGTGGGATCGGAGGTGCGCTCATCGCGCCTTTCGTGGAGCAGACCGTCCGCCAGCGAGCCTCAGGTGCGCTGGAGCGACTGCGTGAGCACGTCTCGCCCGCGCCGGGACGCCGGTGAGACGCCGCCGGTGCTGTCACCATTCGATGGCCCGCTTGAAGATCCAGAAGGGGTCGTCGGGAGCGTTGGAACGAGGCGCTAGCGCGACGAGCTCCCATCCCTCCGATCCGAGATCTTTCAGGTTCGCCTGCGTGACCTGTTGGTCGGTGCGGCCCGTCACTCCCTCGAGCACTGAAAGCATCGAAGCGGTCGTCACTCGGTAGTCCCATCGCGTCGCCACGCCGCCGATCGTAGGCCGCGGCGGGAGCGAGCAGGCCCGGATGCGAATGTTTCACGCTTCAGCAACCGGTCCGTGATGCCGATACAAGATGACGAAGACAAAGGTGGCGTCCGTGGAATACATCGTGACCCTCGTTATCAGCATCGACCTCATAGAGGCGTTGGAGAGCACGAGACCGGATGCAGATGGCGAGCTCATGCGCCACGTTGAGGACGTCATGTGCGAGCTCGAGCATCGTTGGATCGACGAGTCGGGCGTCGATCTGGACTTGAGCAAGTCCGAAGGAACTTTCTTCGTGGTCGTCGACGCCGAAGACGAGAAGCGCGCGATCAGTCAGGCCAGGGGGGTGCTCTCGATCGCGATTCACGCGGCCGGCGGCGCCACGCCGCATCGGCCCTTCCCACGGGACTCCGACTGGTCGGTAAGGCTGCTGGCCGCCTGGGCATCGCCTCGCGGCCCCGAGCAGCGAGCTGCAGGCCTGGGACGCTCCCTTGGCGACTTGCTGCGATCTTCGGGAGTGCGGGGTGCGCGGATCGGCGACGGCCAGGTTCGCCAAGCGACCCCTCGAACGATTGAGGGTTGAATTGCCTTGCGGCCAGTGTCCTGAATGGGGCCTTCACGCGACCTGCTGGCTTGGTTCATGTGAGCTTCGAAATCGCTACGGGTGAAGGGGCAAATCACACTCGTCCGGGCTCGAGAGCGACGTCGTCCACGGAGGCGGCGCCCGGGCCGCGAGCCATGACTGCCCTCCGGCGTCGGGTCGCGGCAAGATATTGGGATGCCGCCCAGACGGCCGCTCAGCAAGCGTGAGGTCGCCGACCTCACCGACCAGATTCTGAAGTTTCGAGACGGTGTTCACCGCCTTCTTGCAGCCTTGAAGCGGCTCTTGCGGTGACGGGAGGCTCTCGTCGGCCTCAGGCCTCAAGGGCGAGTCGCAACGTGCCGACAATTGGTGCACGACCCCCGTTGCCTTGCGAGGGAAGCAAGGGGCCGTGCACCGCTCACGAGTATCTCGCGAATGCGGCGCGTCGCGCAGTTTATTTCCTGACAACCGGGCGACAATGCCGCCGCCGGCGACCGTACCACGGTCCGATCCCGGGCCCGCTGCAGTCGCCGCGACACCGGGAACTTAATTGGGAGTGCGGCCGTCATATTGCCATGGGTCAGATTCGAGTGCCCGAGGTTGTCGGGCGGTCAGGGAGGGCGCCGGGCGACCCGGCGGCCGACATCGTGTGAGAAAGCGTCCAGTTGTCGCGTTCGTGCTCGCGGTTCTCGCGGTGATCGGTGTCGGGGTTGGAATGCTGGCAGCGACCGGAGAAGCCGCGCTACGGACGACGAGCGGCGGTACCTGCCCGCCGAGCTCCAGCTTCGAGCGCCTGGTCGTGCAACGCGTCATCGGTCTGCCCCAGAATCACCCGAAGTTCTCGTTCACGACCCCGATCGTCGTCACGGAACAGGTCGCAGTTCGCGACGCGGCTTTCCTGCTGTGCGGTCTCCCGCTCATGCCGTCGGGGCCGATCTCGTGTCCCGCCGACTTCGGCACGAGCTACATCTTCCGTTTCTATGCAGCCCGCAGCGACAAGGTGCAACTTCGCACCGTTCTCGATCCTGACGGATGCCGCACCGTTACGGGCTTGGGCCGAACACGTTGGGCCGCACAGGCGGCACCGTCGTTCTGGCGAGACCTGGGGAACGCGATCGGGCTGCATGACGCCACGAACCAGACCTTCTCCGGGACGCTGGCGGGCTCGAACGCCTGAGCATCGGAGTCCGGGCGGATCGGGGCCCGCCGCTGTCCAGTGCTCCCATCCCAGGCCGCTCGACCTTGTGGTCAGCCGTTGGGGACTGCGACGAGCGCTTCGAAGGTCTGCGTGGGCTGGAAGTTCGGGTAGCTGCCAAGCAGCAACGCCCAGCTCGCAGGGTTCCACGGGGTGGTGTACGGGTAGAACCAGCAGAAACCGTCCACGTAGCCCGTCTGGGCGGCCAGGGCGAATGCCTCGGTCAGGTACTGCGCCCGCGTGGCCTCCGGTACGGCCCCGAAGGCTTCCCAAGCCACGGTCGTAAAGCCGTACTCGCCGATGCCTGTCGCATCCGGTTCCGTGTCGCGACACCCGGGGTCGGTTGCGCGACTCGAAGCTGCGAAGCTCCTCGCCAAGAGCAACGACACGAAGCCCGCCGGCATTGCCATCAACCCGCACCTGGGCAGGGCAGCGTCGCTCGGCATGCCCTGCCGGCCCCTCCGTATCCGTCCCTTCGGCGACCTTGGCCCGGCGTCGAACCACGCAATCTGCCAGGCTCGCGTACAAGCGGCTGCGAACTGCCCGCGCACCATCGTGAAGCAGCAGCCCACGGTGGCGACACTTGAGAACATCCCGCAGAGCGAGCGCAACCTGCTCCTCAGCCAGCAGCTGGCGAAGCTGCAGGGTATCGGCGCAGGGGTCCTCCTCGGTATGGAGAACTTCGTCCGCAGCTAGCCCTCGCGCACGCGTTCCCCGGGCATGGCCGACGAGGTTGGCGCAGCACCGTCGGCCATGCCTGCTCAGTTGAAGCGTTGCTCGCACCTCGTCGCGTGGCTCGAAATCAGGAAACCTCAGATCAATCGTTCCCACTCGGACGCGTAGAGCCCTTTGAATTCGGGATAGTTCCGGCGCCGCTCTACTGCCTCGATCGGCGCTCGGTGGGCTGTTTCGTTCAGGCTTTTGCCCTCAAGGCATGCCAGAGCCTCGGTGTCAGCGGCGATCTCATCGAGCAAAAGCCGGTGACCTCTTGACCCCCAGTTCGGCCCGAGGTGTTGTCCGGTGGGTACCCGAAGTGACCGTCCTGGGCCATTAGTGCCAGTGATCAGGAACTTCAGCGAAGTCGGCGTGACCGGTGACAACCGGTAGTTACCGCCCGCGCCGGGCTTTCGCGAGGCCATGGTTCTCGTAGCGGTTCTCATAGACGTCGCCCGATGTCCGGACGATGTCCGGACGCTGCTATTGTAGAGCCATGGCAAAGACAACCCAGGGGCCGAGCCGGCGGCACCGCCTTGAGGTCCGGGTAACTCCTGAGCAGGAGGCCCTGATCCGCCAAGCGGCCGACCTCGAGCACGAGACGGTGACCTCCTTCCTCCTCGAGACCGCTACCGACCGCGCCCGCCGGGTGTTGAAGGCGCGCAGCACTGTCACGTTGTCCAACGAAGCGTTCGACCGCTTTTACGCGGCGCTCGACGAGCCAGCAAAGAATGTTCCCGAGCTGGTCGACCTGTTTCGCTCCAAGCCAATCTCGCTGGGGTGAGCAGCTCGGACCTTCACCTCCTTCGCCTTGACGACTCTCACGAGGTCGAGGAGTTCGACTCGGGCCGCCCGGAGCTCGACGACTGGTTGCAGCGCCATGCCCTTGCCGCACAACAAATGGACTCCGCCCGCACGTTCGTTGCCGTCCGATCCAGCCGAGTCGTCGGCTATTTCAGCTTGACGATGGGCTCTGTGCTTCGAGAAGAGGCCCCCAAGCGCCTGGTGCGGGGAATGCCGGCGTACCCCGTGCTCATGGTGCTCGTCGCCCGGCTCGCCGTGGACCGAGCCGAGCAAGGAGCCGGCTTGGGCGCCCGCCTCCTCGCCGACGCCCTGCGCATGGCCGTGGCTGCAGGGGAAGCGGCCGCCGCCCGCCTCATCGTCGTCGACGCACTCGACGAGCGGGCCGCCGGCTTCTACCGCCGGCACGGGTTCATCGCCCCGCTCGACAATCCGCTACGTCTCTCCCGCAGGATGAAGGATGTGCGCGCCAGCCTTGACGCGGCCAACGGCTGACTCCGGCGCACCAGCTCACCACTCGCGGTATCTCATACCGCCGGTCCGTGATTGTGCAGAACGACGCGAATGCTGGTCTTGGACATGTGGTTGCCGCGCTCCGAATCGGCAGGCGCCGCTAGCTGGGTTTACCAGCGCCGATGATCGGCCAGTCACGTGGTCGCCGCCAACGAGCGTCTCGCGGCCCGCGACTGCGCACTTTTCAATGGCCACTCAAACGCGGCCCGCAGGCTCCACGAAGACAAACTCCGCCTACGCCCGCTGACCAGTCTGGGCAGCCACAGCCGCTCTTCGGGTGCCTAGTTGGCAGCGACATAGCTCCTCGGGTCGGGCTGCCGGGATTTGAACCCGGGACCTCTTGACCCCCAGTCAGCCGAAGGCCGTCTACGGGCACCACTCGAATCGACTTCACCCCACTTGAGCTGCACTTCTTCTGAACGCCTGCTCGCTACCTGCGGCGGATTCGCGGACCGTTGTAGGGTTTTTGTAGGGGTGCAGGAAGGACAAGGGCGGCCCTGCACAGCGCAGCGCTCCGCCACGCACGCGCAGACGGCAGCTTTCGGCTGAACAAAGCACGACGATGGGAGGAGCCATGGCAACGAAGAGCCAGCGCTTGGGCGCTCGTCGGCCGTCGGTCCACCTCGTCGTCGACAACGTCTCGACACACAAGACACCGCCCACTCGCCGACGCTAGCTGCACGCGCTGACGCTACCAACTCAGCGCCCCGTAACAGGGCTAAGCGCTCGCCGCTACTTCCGATCCGTGAGTCTGGCCGATGGCTCGTGGCTTGTGGAGTGCTGACGCCTATCTTGAGCCACCTTGAGAGGGTGGCTGGATCACCGCTGAGGAGTGCCAAGCCGGGCCCCGGGTGCGCCGGGACACCCTGCTGCGACTGTTGCCGGTTCCTGCGGCAAAGAGTCGGTTGGTGGAATGTTGGCGGGCGACTCGGTCATGCCGCCGCCAATTGGATCGATCCTGATGAGAGTTCAACATGGACCCTCGGCCCACCTATGGGGCAGGTCAACTTCTCCTCCGGTGCCGTCAGCTACCTGGTAGCCGACGCCCTCGGCTCGCTTCGGGGAGCCCTGAGCGCCTCCGGGACGCTCACAGCGTCCACGTCCTACGACGCCTATGGCAACCCTGAGAGCTCCGGAGGACTCAGCGCCTACACTCCGTTCGGCTTCGCAGGCGGTTACACCGACCCGGCAGGCGTGATCTACCTCATCGGGCGCTACCACCAGCAGTACCTCGCGCAACATAAATGGGTACTGCGGTTTGGGAGGCACCGGTGTGCAACTAAGTACCCCATCGGACTCGTGCCCCACCGGGCTTCCCCTGTCGGACGGAGCTGCATCCTCGCAGTGACGTTGTACGGTAGCTCTGATGGTTGTTGAGATGGCCCATCCGGCCCGGCCGTTCACCTACGAGGATCTGGAGGGCATGCCCGACGATGGGTACCGGCGCGAGATCATCGGTGGGAGCCTCATCGTGACGCCGGCGCCGACCGGTGGCCATCAGCGGGTGACCGGGAAGCTGTATGCGCTACTCCAGACTGCCGAGACGGACGAGGTTATGGCCATGGTGGCGCCGTATGACTGGTGGCTTCCCGATGGCGGCAGCGTTCAGCCTGATGTGATGGTGATCCGCCGCGATGACTTCGACCCCGCCGGACCCTTGCCGGCGTCAGCGGTCCCTCTGCTCGTTGTGGAGGTGCTGTCGCCGTCGAACCCAACACAGGACCGGATGCTCAAGCGCGACCTCTACGAGCGGCTCGGAGTGCCGGCGTACTGGATCGTCGACCCGGCAGGCCCCTCGCTGCTGGCGCTGCGGTTTGTCGGGCGCGGGTACACCGTCGAGTCCGAGAGCACGGTCACGTTCCGGACAGACTGGCCGTTTCCTTTGGAAGTGACGCTCGCCGACCTCGTCCGGTAGCTACCAGCTCGCCTCACCTTTTCGCAACGGCCTGGTCGACGGCGCCACAACCAGCAGTAGCTTGCCGAGCCCGATGGTTACTTGCGGTATCGGTGGAACGGGCGTGTCCCGCCCGGTGGGGCTCGCCGGCGCCTGAGCGGCGCCGTCCCACGGCGTACCCGCTCTCACCGAGGTGGCGCGCCGGACGGAGCCGAAGACGGTCGGCGACGTAGAATCTGTGCGCCCGATGGAGGAGATCCCCGGGAGTGGAGGGGGATGTGGCAGACGTATTCGTTTCGTACTCGCGCCAAGACTCCGCCTTTGTGACCCGCTTGGCGGAAGCGATCGAGTCCGGCGGCAAGCAGGTTTGGATCGATACCGCTGGCATCGAGGACACCGAGGTGTTCCCGCTCGCCATCCGCTCCGCCATCGAGACGTCCGACGCATTCTTGTTCGTCATCTCGCCTGCCTCTGTGGCGTCACGGTTCTGCGAGCAGGAGGTCGACTACGCCGTTTCGCTCCATAAGCGACTCGTGCCCGTGCTGCGAGCTCGCGTCAGCGACGAGGAGCTCCCAGAGCCGATCCGCGAGCGCAGCTGGATCCCATTCGAGACTGACACAGAGTTCGCCGATTCGCTCAGCCGGGTTCTGAGCGCGCTTGACACCGACCTCGAGCACCGCCGGAGTCACACGCTCTGGCTGACGAAGGCGATCGAGTGGGACAAGGAGGGCAGGGACAAGAGCCTCCTGCTGCGCGGCGGTGAGCTGCGCGCCGGTGAGACGTGGCTGGGCGGCACCACGGGACAATCCGACCCGGCTCCGACCACCTTGCAGCGCGAGCTCCTGCTCGCCAGCCGTCAAGCCGCCGCCAGCAGGGGCCGGCTTCTCGTGACTAGCAGCCTGTCAGTCACCCTCCTCGCTGTCGGCTTGGTCGTGTTTGCTCTGATCTCGCGAAGCCAAGCGGTGCAGGACCAGCACGTAGCCGTACGCGAACAGGTCGCGGCCACCGCCCAGGCGCTCGCCGTCGAAAGCCAGAACGACCTCACCGTCGACCCGGAGGCATCCGTGATCCTCGCCACGAGAGCCGTCGAGGACGACGCCACACCGGAGACCATGCTGGCTCTTCGGGAGGCGCTGGATGCGTCGCCACTGCTGGCATCGCTGCCCACGGTTGCTGCCCCGATGCTCTGCAACGGCCCGGCGACGCCGGCGGTCGCCTTCCGACCCGGGACCGACCAGATAGTCGAGAATGCGTGCACTCAAGGGATCATCCTCGCCAACGCATCGACCGGAAAGACGATACGTCAGCTGTCACCTATCGCCAGCGGCACCGACATCTCGTACAACCCGACAGGAACCCTTCTGGCCGTCGGGACCTTGTTCGGAGTCAGCCTCCTCAGTCCGGAGAGCGGGGCGGTGGAGAAGGTCCTGCTCTCGACCGCCGCAGTCCCCGGCACCTCGACGACCGCAGGCTCGATCACCTTCAATCCGAGCGGCAGCATGGTCGGCGTCGCCGCCGACGGCTTGGGCGGACAGAGCGAGCTCTTCGAGGTGAAGAGCGGCCGTGAGATACCCCTTGGAGGGACGAATCCCCAGAGTGTCGAGTTCAGGCTGGCGACCAACAACAGTTCGCTCTCCTTCACTTCGGACAACCGCTTCGTCATCGCCGCGCCGGGCAGCGGGGGGGTCACGCCGGTGTTCGACGCGGCGACCGGTGCACTCGTCCGAACTCTGAAGACCGGTCCTCCCAGCCTCGATGGGTTCCCCACGTATGCGGACACGAGTCCGAACCCCAAGGTCCCGCTCCTGGCGGTTGCGGTCAACACGGATCTCGGCAACGGCAGGGTCGAGATTTGGAATACAAGGACCTGGAAGAAGGAGTTCGTGCTCACGACGACCTCGAACGTGCAGTACCGCGGCCTCGCATTCAGTCCCGACGGCAACGATCTCGCCGTGGCCGAGACGAACGGATCCGCCGCCGTCTGGTCGATTCCGACGCAGCGCCTGATCGTGCCACTCCTCGGTCAGACGGCCGGCATCGATACGATCGTGTTCAGCTCGGACGGTCGCGAGGTCGCAACCAGCTCGGATGACGGCACCTGCCGCGTCTGGCGTGCGTCCGGGCCCGAGCTCGACGATCTCGACCTCAACGGCAGGATCGAGAGCGTCGGGTTGACCGCCAGCCGAGCCGTCGTGGCGTCCCTCGACGACCAGAGGGTGCGGGTGTCCGTCTGGTCCTGGCCGTCGGCCCAGGAGGTCAGCCAGTTCGTGATACCCGGAAGCTCCCCGTACGACGTCGTGAGTGTGAGCCCGGACGGCCGATACGTCGCCGACTTTGCTGACACTCCGAACGGTTCCTGCGGCCCTGCACCGGTCTTATGTCCCGCCGGCCTGGTCCGCGTATATTCGGTCGCCACGAGGACGGTGCTGAGGTCCTACCCAGTGGCAGGTGCCGAAGACATCTCGTGGAACGGGGATGACGATGAGATCGCCGTCGCCACGGAAGGCCTTGAGGTGTTATCCCTCAAGACGGGCCTGGCGGCGGCACTCACCGTGACGAACGCCGAATCGTGCGGCGTGGACCGCGCGCCGGCCTTCTCGGCGCAGGGTTCCCTCGTCGCTTGGGCGACGGGTTGTGGCAACGTGGCAGTCTTCCGCCTGTCTGGGGGCGGCACGGGAGCGCCGGTCGGAGAACTCGTCACCACGTTCCTCGCTCCGGGGGAGTCACCCGACATCGCTTTCAACCCGGCCTCCACGCAACTCGCCGTGACTAGCTCCAGCGGCGCCGTCACCGTCTTCAACCCTCTCACGGGCAAGCGAGAGTTCTCCCTTCCCACGGCTGCAAGCGACGTGACGTCCGTGGCCTACAGTCCGGACGGGCGCTATCTCGTGACGACGCTGCTCGACGGGTCGGCCGAAATCTGGAGCTCGAATGGCCCGCTGCAAGGGCAGCTGCAACGAGTCGACCAGGACGGGGAGGCGTTGCTGACCGAACCTGCCTTCGACGCTGGAGGAGACTTCGCAACTGGCGACGCCGACGGCAAGGTCGAGATCTGGCAAGAGTGTCCGGCCTGCGGAGACTCCAGCGCTTTGCTCCGCCTCGGGCGGAGTCACGTGATGTCCCAACTCACGCCGCTCGAGCACCTCGCGAAGGGGTAGCAACCCGCATGAGCCGGCTCTCAGCGCGCTCCCATCGGCCGGGTCTGACACCAAGCCCGGAGCCATCGACGGCGAACGAATGGCTGGAGGCGGTTCGTGGGGAAGAAAGGCGCGGGGAATTCCTTGCGGAGATAGACCTCGCCAACCGTGGGCTCGAGCGGTATCCGGACGATCTCCGCCTGAAGCACCGGAGCGTCCTCGCCCTGGCCCGAGCCGGATCCACGAACGAGGCCGCCCGACGCTTTGCCGAGCTCGGACTTGGCGCCGTTGACGACGACGAGATAGCGGCTCTCGGTGCGCGGATCGAGAAGGACTTTGCGCTCTCCGCTGACGGCGAGACTCGGCGTCGTCACGCCGAGCAGGCAGCCGAGGCCTATGCCGCCATCTACGCGCGCACGGGCGGCTATTACCCCGCCGTCAACGCCGCCACCCTCATGCTGCTCGCTGGCGACGTCGAGCGGTCCCGATTGCTGGCCAGAGAGGTGCTGGCGGTCCTCGAGCGGGAGGAGGACCGGTCGTATTACGCCGACGCCACTGCTGCAGAGGCGAGCCTTCTGCTCGGAGATGAAGACCGGGCGCGCGAGTCTCTCAGGCTCGCTGTCACCAAGCACGGAGGCGATCACGGAGCCCTCTTCAGCACCCGTCGGCAGCTTCGGAAAGTGTGTCGCCTGACAGGGGCGGGCGAAGGCCTGCTCGACCTGTTGGCCGGTCCAGAGGTGGTGTACTACTGCGGTTACCTCCTCGACCGAGACCAAGGAGGGGCAGGACTGTCGGCACCACAGGTTCCTTCTGTCGCTCGAGCGATCGCCGCCGAGCTCGAGCGGCGGCCTGCGGGCGTCGCCTACGGCTCACTCGCGAATGGGGCTGACATCCTTTGGGCCGAGGCGCTGCTGGCGCGAGCCTGCGAGCTTCACGTCGTCCTCCCGCTGCCGATCGAGGAGTTCGTTCGCGCTTCGGTGGCCCCTGCCGGCGAGGAGTGGGTACGACGCTTCGAGCGCTGCCTGGCGGGCTCGACCGAGGTTCACCTCGCCACCGACGACGTAGGTCCTGCCGACGACGTCCTTTACCGATATGGCGCCGAGCTCGCCATGGGTCTCGCCCAGCTGAGGGCCCGTTACCTCGACGCCAGTGCGCGGCTGCTGGCGGTCTGGGACGGACGCGCGTCCCGGCGCGACGCAGGCACCGCCGCCGACATCGCCACGTGGCGACGTGCTGGCGGTGCCGTCACCGTGGTGCCGCCCGTCCCGAGCGGAACTCGACAGGCGGTGCCGCAGGGGCTTGGCGCCCCAGCCGGAGAGACAGAGGTGAGATCGCCCCTTGGATCGGAGGGGCGACGGGTCCTGCGGGCGTTGCTGTTCGCAGATACCCGCGGTTTCTCGAAGCTCACCGACGACGAACTGCCGCGCTTTGCCGACCACGTTCTTAGAGCCATAGGACAGGTGCTCGATCGCCACGAGGCCAACGTTCTTTGGCGCAATACCTGGGGCGACGCCCTCTATGCGATGCTGACCGGCGTCGAAGATGCTGCGGCGTGCGCGCTCGAATTGCAGGAAGCGATCGAGGAGATCGATCTAGCGGCGATCGGGCTTCCCCCCAGCCTGGCGCTCCGCCTCGCCGCGCACTTTGGTCCGGTCCTCCAGCTTTGGGACCCGGTCTTGAAGACTATGACATTCATGGGATCGCACGTCAGCCGTGCAGCCCGAGTCGAGCCGGTGACGCCGCCGAGTGCCGTCTATGTGACCGAGCACTTCGCCTTCGCGCTCCAGCTTGCACGTGAGAACGAGGCGGTATGCGACTACGTCGGCCACATGCCCGCGGCGAAGGACTTCGGTCGGCTCCGAATGTATCGCCTGCGTCGGTCCACCCTGCGAAGAATGTGCTCGCCCACGGGGTGCCAGGTGGTCCTCAACCCCTCGCGATGTCTTGGCGTCACGAGCGATTGGGCGTCTTCCAGTACCAGTACTCGGGCGTCAGATTGGGAAGGGTGTTCATTGGAGTCACGCCGCCAAGATCCTTCGAGATCTCGAACGCTGTCACGTCGTTGCTCGGCTGCCAGACGACCGGCAGCTGCTCGGCCAGATAGTTCTCGTAGTTGTAGAGGTCGGCGAGCCGGGTCGACACCACCGTGTCGGCGATCAGGTGCTGCGCGGTCGTGTCGTCGTACCCCCCGTAATTCGCGGCCTCGCCCTGGCCGAAGATCTGGTCGCCAGTCGGCAAGTAGTCAGGCGCGAACACCCAACCACCGCCCCAGTTGATCATCTGCCACGAACTGCCGGAGAGAGACGTAAAGACCGACATCAACGGCTCGCCTTGCGGCTTGGCCTGGATTCCCGCCTTGGCCCACGCAGAGGTCTCCGCTACGACCAGCTGGGTGTCCCAGAAATAGGTGTTGTTGTAGATCACCGTGAAGCTCAGCTTGTCCCCCTCCCGAATGCCCTTGCCGCAGTCTGTGGGTCCCGTGCCGGCTCGGGTGCAAACATCGGCTCCCTCTCGATGGATCGCCCACCCGTGCGACTCGAGGAGCCGAACGGCTCGGCTCGGATCGAAGGGATACGGGTTGATCGTCTCCTGCTTGGTGAGAAACGGGCTCTTCGGATAGGCGGGGACCGGCCCATACACCGGGACGCCGTAGCCGTCGGCAGCGGTCTTGATGAGCTGCGGTTGGTCGACCAGATCCTGCAGTGCCTGCCGGACATACAGTTGACGGAAGATCCACCCTGAAGCCGTTGCGTCGAAGTTCACCGGCGCGTACTCCACGACCCACGCGAACGAGATCGCCAGATTGAAACGCCTCGCCAGCGGACTCACGTTGCCACCGGTGGTCCCGGGTGCCCCCGTGTTCGCCGGGAGGTCCGTGGTGGCGATGGAAGCGACGTCCGGCGTGGCCGCGCCGCCCCGAGCCATGGCGGCGAGTTTGGCGGATTCGGATGCATAGAAGAGCTCGACGAACCTGGAGACGATCGGTCGTTGCGGCCCGGAGTAGTCCAGGTTCGGGACGAAGGTGGCCTGACCGCTGGAGATGTCGTAGCTTGACAGTCGCCAGGGGCCGTCGACGATCTGCCAGAGCGGGTTGGAACCGTAGGTGGCGAGATCACCGTTCATCTGCGGGTGGGTCGACGTTTCGTTGTCGTCAGTGTCGAAGTTCCACACCCGCTGGCACGCGGCGTTCGTCGCAGAACCGTCCCTCTCGCCGGTGGCGACGACGCCACACCTCCCCGATCCGGGTTGGCCATGAAGTGAGGTGATGTCCCAGGCCTCGGGCATCGGGGTGATCTGCGACAGTTCGTTGTACAACACCCACGTCGCTGAGTAGGCCCGGACAAACGTGATCGTCACGATGTCGCCCCCGGCACCCTGAGGGGCGGAGTAGCCCACCACGTTGTAGGGGAACTCGCCGGCGGCGCTGCCAGGCCAGTTCGCGCTCTCGGCCATCATCATGTTCATCCAGAAGATCACGCTCTGTGCGTCCACGTGCTGGCCGTTCGAGAAGCTCCAACCCTTCAGCCTGAGGACGGCCGTCGTCCCCCGGTTCGAGGACGTCGGGGCGAAGGCGAGCGACAGCTGCTCGTCGAAGGACGGAGATGCGGACTTGATCTGGCCGAACCAGTAGAGCGGGCGGTACATGAGGTACTGGAACTGGTTGAGGTTCTGGACGTCGAAGTACCCGGGACCCGTGAACGGGAAGATCGAGTTGGGGGGCAGCCGCGCGGCGAAATAGACTGTGCCGCCTCGGTAGACCGACGCACCTCCGGGGCCGTGCCGGTTGGTTGCGCTCGACGTGCAGCCGGCCAGCGCGAGCACCGCGACGAGGAGGAACACGCTCGCCATGCGGCTTTGATACGGGCTCCCTGAGCAGCTCAAGGCCGACCCATCACCCCCAGTCCTCCTGCCAGCTGGCGGAAGGGATCGTACATCGGCGACGACTGCCTCGCCGACGGCACTGTGACGCTGGCGTGACGCTGCTGGGTGTCGCGGCTTAACCTATGCCCGAGTCGAGAACCGCGCATCCGCATCGACGAGGTGGCGGCACCGACCGACCCGGCCCCAAGACCCACCACGAGGCTGAGCCCACCACAGCCCAACCATCCACGCCTGTCGCCACGCCTGTCGCCACGCCTGTCGCCACGCCTGTCGCCACGCCTGTCGCCACGCCTGTCACCCACGCTTCTCACCCACGCTTCTCACCCACGCCCTCGTTTCCGCAGCTTCACAGGATGGGCATTCGAGGAATTAAGGGTCGCCTTTCGACGAAAAGGCGACAGCGCTGGGCCGCGCGGACAGCGTCGCTCAGCACCTCTCCGGCGGTAATTGTTCCCGTTGACCTGGCCTGCCGACCGGCTGTCCGACGGCTCTGTCTCCTCACCGGAAGGATCGGCCGAACCCGACGGTCGTCTTCGAAAGCTGAGCTGAGCAGCTCACTTTAGGGGAGCTCGCAGTTTGTGTGTATCCGCCGTTGCCTCCCTTATAGGGGCGGTCGCGCGGCCGCGCTCCACAGAGGAGCGATGATCTGATGACAGAGCAGCAGCCGGCGGCAGATGAACGACGACCGAGCAACGCATCGAGACGGCTACGCCTGCCAGGAGGTCGGTGGAATCGGTTGCGACGTCAACCCCGTCGTCGCCGCGGAGAGCCGCCGCCCGGAGGCGACAGCCCGTTCGGATTGAGCGCTGAGCTGACGTCCTGCGAGCGCTCGGCCGTTGCGCTCCACGTAGTCGTCCAAACGTGGAGCGCCAGAGCGCCAGTAGGTAGAGGAGGACGAACGGGCCGGTGATCTCGATCAAGCGAACGCAAACCGTCTTGGCTGAACACCCGTCGTGGACCCTCCGAAGTGACGTCCACGCCGCGGCGGC